>Ga0209554_1000663_pt1 | contig 28610 bp, 26 predicted proteins | sample MarorgKNORR_S2LV_5_FD_188221 | JGI IMG/M metagenome (GOLD analysis project Ga0209554, IMG submission 188221) | Marine microbial communities from the Southern Atlantic Ocean, analyzing organic carbon cycling - Bottom_A/KNORR_S2/LV (SPAdes) (version 2) | ecosystem: Environmental > Aquatic > Marine... | reverse complement strand
ACTTTGAGCGTTTTGGAACAGACGAGTTGATGGATGTTGAACACACCTATTCAGATGCTCCTCGTGATGCTCGCCGGGTGGGTGAATGAGGAGCAGCGCACGGTCATCCGTTACCTGAAGGAAGAGAACCGAGTGCTCCGCGAGCTGCACGGCAACAAGCGCCTGCGCTTCAACGATGACCAGCGGCGGAGACTGGCCGCGAAGGGCCATGCGCTCGGACGCCGAGTGCTGAGAGAATTGGAACCGATCGTGACACCGGACACGATTCTGCGTTGGCATCGGGCGCTGATCGCGAAAAAGTACGACGGAAGTTCAATGCGAGGGTCCGGCCGACCGCCCATCGGGAAGGCGATCCGCGCACTGACGGTGCGCATGGCGAGTGAGAACGAGAGGTGGGGCTATACGCGGATCGTCGGGGAACTGTCAAAGCTGGGCTACAAGGTCTCGCGATCAACGGTACGGCGGATTCTGAAGGAGCGTGGGATCGGACCTGCACCGGAGCGGCTGCCGCACATGCCGTGGTCGAGGTTCCTGAAAGCGCACTGGGAGGCGATGGCGGCTGCCGACTTCTTCACGATCGAGGTGTGGACGCGAGTGGGGCTCATCCGGTACCTGGTGTTCTTCGTCATTGATCTGTCGACCAGACGCGTGGAGATCGCGGGGATCGCACCGGTCCCGAACGGGCTCTGGATGCATCAGGTAGGGCGCAACCTGATCGATGACGTCAGCGGCTTCTTGAGAGGGAAGCGCTTCCTGATCCACGACCGCGATCCGCTCTACACGCGAGACTTCCGCGAGCTTCTCAACGATGCGGGTGTGGCCCCTATGCGGTTACCTCCACGGAGCCCGAACCTGAACGCGTATGCGGAGCGGTTCGTGCTCTCGATCAAGTCCGAGTGCCTCGACCGTATGGTGCTTATGGGGGAGCGGAACCTACGGCGAGCGATCTGGAGCTACGTGGAGCACTATCACGTGGAGCGCCCTCACCAGGGCATCGGCAATCGTCCAATCGAAGGCGTTCCAAAACCATCCGCGGGTGTGGTCCTGAGGCACGAACGGCTGGGCGGTTTACTTAGCCATTACTACCGAGATGCAGCTTGATGCGGTCGATGGATTTTTGGAACAGGAGGCCGGTGGAGTCACCACATGCCGTAGTGAGCACGATCAGGAGGGCGGCAATCGACGAGAACGATGCGTGTTTCTTCATTTGTTGTCTCCCGACCCCGGGCAGCATGACCGACGCTCTTGCACAGGTTATACGCGGTCGCGGATTCTCGCCAGAGGAGGTCTCCGTCGACATCTACATGCCCCGACTCACCCGATCAGTTCTCGATGGCGCCAAGCACCAAGCGGAGGAACTCATTCACGTGCTTCGGACCGTCGATCCATCGGGTTACCGTCACGAGATCATGCTCGCGATCGATGTAGATGATGTTCGTCGACCCGGCGCCGTTCGCGTAGAAGGCCGAGGCAGGCGCTGCGGGGAGCCCTGCCCGATCCGTGTTGAGCCACCACATGTAGCCGTAGTTGGTTTGGACCTCGGTCGGTGTCGTGGCCCTCGTGAACCAATCGCTGGAGACCAATCGCTGCTCTCCCCACATGCCGTCGCGTAGGGCGAGCAGTCCGAACCGGGCGTGGTCCCGCGTGTCGATGATGAAGCCTCCACCCCAGTGCCCCCCTCCGCTCACCGACTGCATGCGCTCGCCGTCGATCTCGGTCCACGACGTTTCGTAGCCGTGCCACCTCCAGTCGCTCGATGCACCGATCGGACCCATGATCCGCTCCGCCAACACCTCCGGAAGCGGGCGCTTGAAGACGTGGAGCAGAGAATACGCCATCAGGTTGACGCGAACGTCGTTGTATTCCCAGAACGTGCCGGGCGTCTGGAGGTCACGGTCGGTTCCGCGCCGCCGATCAGCAATGTCCGGCTTCTCCCAGAGCGCCCCCTCCCACTCGCTCGTCTGCTGTAACAAGTGGTGCCAGGTGATCTGTGCGTTGTGTGCAGACGCGTAAGTCCCGTCGGTCACATACGCCCCGATCGGGTCGGTCAGATCCCGGATCAGCCCGTCGTCGTAGGCCAGCCCGGCAACGGTCGAGAGGTACGACTTCGTGACGGAGAACGTCATGTCCTCCCGATCGGTGTCGCCCCACTCGGCTACGATGTACCCGTCCTTCACCACGATCCCGTTAACGCCGGTGCGCTCCGTCGTTGGGCCGACGATGTCTTGGTATAGAACGCCTTCGTAGCGATCGCGCAGGTAGACGCCGGGGTCCATCGGGATGGTGGTCGTCTCATGTGACAGTGCGTAGTCGACCGCTTCTTGGAGCAGCGCCGGGTTCATTCCCACCTGCTCGGGCGCGCGAGCTTCCCACGCGTCGCCCCGCCCAGGCACGTAGGGCCCTTCCGACGCGGGTGGCGCTTCTGTCCCACAGCCGACGACTAGTATCGAGGCGGCCATCCAAAGAATCGAACGCCCCTGGAGTGTCCGCCGTGGCCCGGTGTGTCGTGACCTAGTTGGTATCATCGATCTGGTTCCCGGTTGATGCTCACCCCGGGTCAACATCCAGCGACGATGTCGAGCGACGCAAGGATTGCCCCGCCTACCCTGTTGCGCGGCCAGCCTCGTTAGGGGCCATGGTCGGCAGCTGGACGGCAGAGACTGGGCCGGGCCTCAGCTACGATCTCAGGTTTCACTACATCGAAGGAACCCACTGGACGAACCCGGAGGAGTGGCGCAGCGTGTCGTCCCTCTGGTATGTAGGGAACGTGACTACGCCTACGCTGCTGCTCCACGGTGAGCGTGACCAGGTCAGCACCGCTCAGCAAAGTCTGATGTTCTTCACAGCACTCGAAGACATCGGCAAGGCGCCGGTCCGCTACGTGAGTTTCCCACGTGAGCCGCACGGATTCCGTGAGCCGAGGCATCAACGCCAGCGTGACATCGAAGAGATCAAGTGGATGCAGAAGTACGTTATGGGCATCGACTGGAAACCGTGGGAGCGGATGTGAAGACAGGCGCAGGACGTTGCTGAGATCGCCCTCACTGGGAAACACAACGGCCCCGGGCTGAAAGCCCGTTATGCGAGCAGTCGTGCGATCGCAAACGGAACTGCGTAGCAGCATAACCGTTTCCCCTCGCTCGCCCCCCGCGTTACAATCTCCGCCACGCTGAGATCTTGGGACCGACGCTCAGCGGACGTCCCGGCCTCGTGCGATATCGACACCCTGGCAGGAGCCTGGACGATGAGCCTCGTCAATTTGCGCGTGAACGGTACCGAACACACGGTGGACGTGGATCCATCGACTCGGCTCCTGTATGTCCTCCGAAACGACTTGGGCCTGCGAGGCCCGCGCTTTGGATGCGGGCTCGGCCAGTGCGGGGCGTGCACGGTCATCATCGACGGGGTCGCGACGCGCTCATGCGTGACCCCGACTTCGCGAGCCACCGGTGAGATCACGACACTCGAGGGGCTCGCCCAGAACGGCACGCTCGATCCCCTGCAACAGGCTTGGATCGATGAGCAGGTCCCGCAGTGCGGCTTCTGCCAGAACGGGCAGATCATGACCGCGAAGGCTCTGCTCGACTCGAATCCGAATCCTACGGATGCCGAGATTCGCGAGGGGATGGCCGGGGCGCTGTGTCGCTGCATGACGTATTACCGGGTCCAAGCGGCGATCAAGCGTGTCGCGGCGGGTGCGCAGGACGACGGACCGGCCAGCGGTGAGGAGGCGATCCGATGACGACCTTCACGAAGGTTCCCAAGACCATCGAGGACATTCTGGCCAGCCAGAGCGCGATCACTTCGAGGAGGGACTTCCTCAAGACGTCGGGCGCATTGGTCGTGAGCTTCAGTGCAGCTTCGGTTGCGAGCCCAAACGGTCTCGCGGCTGCGGAGGGCGACGCACCACGAGGCGCCCCGGCGGGCCCTTACCCCGACCCCGACATCAGGCAGCTCGATTCCTGGGTCGTGATTCATGGGGACAACACCGCCACGTTCTACGTGGGAAAGACGGACTGCGGACAAGGCACGGGAACTGCATTTCGGCAGATGATGTGCGACGAGTTGGACATTGCTTTCGACGACACCACGCTCGTCATGGGCACCACCGACACGACCCCCGATCAGGGTGGATCTGGCGGATCCGATGCGATTCAGAGAGATGGGTGGCCGATGCGACGGGTGGCTGCGGAGGCGCGACGAGTCCTGCTGGAAATGGCCTCCGAACAATTCGGTGTCCCGGTGGACCAGCTCGACGTGGCCAACGCGGTCATCTCCGTGACGTCCGACCCCTCGAGGACGGTCACCTACGCGGAGTTGATCGGCGACGAGCGGTTCAACGTCACGCTGACGGGCAACAACGTGAACGCGATCTCCGGGGTGGCCGAGGTGAAGCCGGTTCAGGACCTCCGGATCGTCGGCCAGTCTCCGCAGCGTTACGACATTCCCCCGAAGGTGGACGGATCGCTCGAGTGGGCGGTCGATGTCCGACTTCCCGGGATGGTCCACGCCCGCAACATCAAGCCGGAGGTTGCTGGCGCCACGCTCCGCGGCTTCGACGAGTCATCTGTCTGGGATCTTCCGGGATTCATCCGCGTTGTGAGCAGAGGCAACTACTTGGCTGTCGTGTGCGAGCGGGAAGAGCAGGCGATCGACGCCTCCAGGCGACTGCAGGTGGACTGGGAAGCACCAGCGACCGCACCGTTCCCCACGTCCGAGGAGCTATACGACTACATGCGCGGCGCGACACCCACGTCGAACGACAATCCGAGGGTGGTGGGCGATCCCGACGCGGCGTTGGCTGATGCGGCTCAGGTGCTCGAGGCCGAATACGACTTCCCGTTCCAGGGACACACCGCCTTCGGTCCCGCGCACGCCCTGGCCGACCCTTCGGACGGTCAGATGACGATCTACTCCAACGACATGAAGTCCTACGGCATGCGGAACGGCATCGCCGAGTTCCTCGACATGGATCGGGAACAGGTGCGTGTCGTGTGGATGGAGGGCCCCCAGGCGTACGGCCGCACTGCTGCGGACGATGCCGGTTTTGAAGCGGCGTTCCTCGCGAAGGAGATCGGACGCCCGGTTCGCATGCAATGGATGCGGGACGAAGAGACGGCGTGGGACACGAAGGGCCCGGCATTCACGTTCAGCCTGCGTGGAGGACTGAATGCTCAGGGTGAGCTGATCGCGCTCGAGTACGACGCGCAGGCAGCGGACCACAACCACGTCGGGTACAACGAGGTCGAGACGGTCCTGATCTCACAACTCATGGGCACGCGGCTCCCGACGCCGAACCGAGGCCGCGCCGCGACGCCGTCCGAGTTTTACGCGATTCCCAACCGGCGCACGACGACCCAGGTCGTCGGGCTTCCCTCGATTTGGGAAACGCCGCTACGAACCGGCAACCTTCGAGACCCCAACGGACCCCAGGTGACTTTTGCGTCCGAATCGTTCATCGATGAGCTGGCGGCAGCAGCGAACGCCGACCCGGTCGACTTCCGCCTAAATCTGATCAACGGCAGCACGAATGAGGACAACGGTTTCAAGCGAGCCCGCTCCATCGCGGTCATCCGCGAGGCGGCAGACGCTTATGGCTGGGATACGAGACCGTCACCGAAACCGCTGGGCTCGGAAACGATCCTGACCGGACGCGGGATCGCATATTCATACCGGAGCGAGACGGTCGTTGCCGAGATCGCCGAGGTCGAGGTCAACCGCGAGACCGGTCACGTGTGGGTCAAACGCATCGTCTGCGCTCATGACTGCGGGTTGGTCATCAACCCCGAGGGGCTGCGCCGCACGATAGAGTGTGGAATGCTGCACTCGCTGAGCCGTGCACTCCACGAAGAAGTGCAGTTCGACACAGAGAAAGTGACAAGCGTCGACTGGATATCTCATCCCAGCCTCAGGCACACCGACACACCGGAACAGATCGACGTCCTGATGATCAACGGCGACCCGAATCCGGATCGGCCCGATCTGCCCCACTACGGAGCCGGCGAGGCAGTCTGCAAACCGATGGTCGCGGCGGTCGCCAACGCCATCTTCGACGCGACGAGCGTCCGTCTGCGGCGGGTGCCGTTCCGGGATGAGAGAGTGCTGGCTGCGCTGCGGGCGGCGGGGGTGTAGGCCCTCGTCGATCCGGCTCGAGTGCGAGGCGACGTGAGTCGGTGTGACGTAGCTTCTCGAGCACACAAACCCCGATGTCCAACTACCAAGCTCGAAAAGGCTTCTCGACTCATGAGCAAACGCACCCCGATCTCTGGCCTGGTCCTCCTAGCAGCCGTCCTCGCCCCGCCCCTCCTCGCCCAGGACGCTCCTCCGCCCCTCGAGACGATCCGCAACTTCCAGATCGTCTCTGACCAACTCGCGTCGGCCGGCCAGATCGGGTATGAGCAGATTCCGCTCCTCGCCGAAGAGGGATATGAAGTCGTCATCAACCTGGCGATCGCCGATGAGGCTCGGAACGGACAGGAGGGCTTTCTCGTCGCCCAGGCGGGACTGACCTACGTGCACATCCCGGTCGAATGGGAATCGCCGACCATGAGCGATGTCGAGATGTTCTTCGATGTCATGCAGGCGAACGCGGATCGGAAGGTCTTCGTCCACTGCTTTGCGAACATGCGGGCCTCGGCGTTCGTGTACATGTATCGGACGCTGGTCGAAGGCGTGGCCGAAGCCGAGGCGCGCGGGACGATGAGCGAGGTGTGGGATCCCGGCGAACTCGAACAGTGGGGTGGTCTCATCGAGCGGGCGAAGGCGGCACACCGCGGAGGGCGCTAGCGCCCCTACCACCTAGTGCGTGAGCGCGTAGATGAAGTAGTTCATGCCGAGCCTGAACGCCTCGTTCGTCGGATCCACCGGATACCAGCCCTCGGCGGCCCACTCCCACAGATCTCCGACATCGGCGCCCGCGTTTGCGATCGCCATCATACGCTTTTCCTTGTCGTTCTCCTCGAAGAGCCCCCAGAACTCGGGTGTGCCGTATTTGCGGGGTCCCTCTAGGTAGATCTCCAGCGCATCGAGGCTGTAAAAGGACTCCCAGACCTCCTCGGTGCCATCGAGTCGAACCCACTGCAGCTCGGGGAAGATGTAGCCCATCTGCGCGAAGACGTTGTCCATCTCGTAGGCGAAGAAGTCGTCGAACATGACGAAGCCGCCTTTGAGCAAGTACTCCCGTAGCCCCGCGGCAGCGGCTTCGCTGACCCGCCACCCGCCGGGCTCCGACACATAGGCGATGGGGAACTGCATCAGCCGTGGATCGTCGAACGTGAGCACGTTACCGCCCATCGGGAGCTCTCGCGTTCGGATATAGGACAGCTCGCGCAGGATCGTCGATAGGTTGAGGTCCGAAGCCGGGTAGTCGTGCGCCCAACCGCCCCTGAAGCCGCCGAACCTGCCCCTACCGCCCGAACTCGTCTGGATTCGTATGAACCTCACCGACCCGTCATACGGGTAGTACGCGTAGCCAGCCTGGGCGGCGGACTCGGGCGGGAGGGTCACCGCAGAGGCGTCACCTGGGTCGCCCCGAGTCGGTGCGATCCACGTGGCGGCGCCGATAGTCAGCGCGCCGAGAGCCAGCCGACCGACCCAACCGCTCATCGGCTCGGCACCAGCCGCTTCGACTCGTTCATGAAGTTGTTCATCCAGCACGACCGCTGCAGATATGGCGTCGCCGGGCGCGTTCCCATCCCTGGAAACCCCCCGCCTCATTGAAGCTTCCCATGATACTCGGCTGTGCCTTGGGCGCACAAACGTTTTGAGAGCGGCCGCGACATCGGGTCGCGACCGATCGCGAGAGTCAGGGCCTAACACCTCGATCGCCCGCTGCGGCTGGCGCGGCGAGCCTCAAGACCCGAAAGTGATGGTTCCCTAATCCCTGAGTTGAGCGGAGACCTCGCTGGTCCGACGGTCTGCCGCGAAGGAGGCACCATGTCCTCGTCCCGAGTCCTGAAGTCCACGCTGTTCGCCTGCACATCCCTTCTCTTCGTGGGATGCGCCGCCGATGCCGGCACCGCGTCCGCTGGAGACATGGCCGTGGGCAACCCGATCACCGGCGAGGGTCTGCCGAACCCGGCCCCCAACGTGACCACGAACTGGGGCGATCTCCCGGACGGGCGAGAGTGGGGCAATACGGCAGGGATCGACATCGATCCCAATGACGGTCAGGTCTGGGCGTACGAGCGTTGCGGCTCAGGCCAATTGAGTGGCGGCGGCACCAACTGCGACATCAATCCGGTCGATCCGATCTTTAAGTTCGATCGCAGCACCGGTGCGGTTCTCGCGAACTTCGGCGCTGGCGTCATGGTCATCCCACACGGGATCCACGTGGACGGCGAGGGCAACGTGTGGATCGCCGACTTCGCGGGGAACCAGGAAGGCACGAAGGGCCACCAGGTCCATAAGTTCAGCTCGGATGGCGAGCTGCTGATGAGCCTTGGCACGGCTGGCCAGCCCGGCAACGACGAGAGCCACTTCAACCAGCCCAACGACGTGATCGTGGGTCCTGACGGGAGCATCTACGTCGGGGACGGTCACAGCGGTCAGGGTATGACGACGATGCAGGCGATCAACGCGGGGAGAGAAGCGGGCCAGACGGGGCGGATCGTCAAGTTCTCCGCCGACGGCACGTACATCATGGAGTGGGGGCAGATCGGCGTGGAGCACGGTGAATTCCGCACGCCGCACGCTTTGGAGTTCGACGCCCAAGGCCGTCTCTTCGTCGCGGATCGCGGGAACCACCGCATCGAGATCTTCGACCAGGACGGCAACTACCTCGAGTCGCGTTATATGTACGGGCGCATCAGCGGCATCTTCATTACAGACGATCAAATGCTCTACGCGATCGACTCGGAGTCGAGCCCGACGGGCCACCCGAACTGGCGGAACGGCGTCCGCATCGGGCATGTCGATGTTGATGCCATCACCGCGTTCATTCCCCCGTTCGAGCGCGAGAACCGGCTCTATCAGGGGACTGCCGGCGAGGGCGTGGCCGTCGACGCAGACGGAAACGTCTACGCGGCCGAGGGACCGAACTCGCTGGCCCAGGCGGGTGGGGCGTTCACCAAATACGGCGTGGGGATGTAGGGCCAGCGAAGCGCTGCGTAGAAATCGGGACCGGCCCGGGAAAGATCGGGCCGGTCCCGTGTTCGTTACGGGGTCCGCACCACCATCAGTCTGATCTCGGTCATGTCTTCCATCGCGAAGCGGATGCCTTCCCGTCCGAGGCCTGAGTCCTTGACCCCCCCATACGGCATGTTGTCGACGCGGTAGCTGGGCACGTCTCCGATGACCACACCGCCGACATCGAGCTCGTCCCACGCGCGGTGTGCCTTGTACAAGTCGCGCGTGAAGATCCCCGCCTGAAGCCCAAACACGCTGTCGTTCACCATGTCCAGCGCATCGTCGAAGCTCGAGAACTTCTTGAGCACGGCGACGGGGCCGAACGCCTCCTTGCACACCACGTCCTGGTCAGCGGGCACGTCCTCCAGGAGCGTGGCGTCGAGCATCGCGCCCTCGCGCTCCCCTCCACACAACAGCGTGGCGCCAGCCGCGACCGCGGACTCGATCCAGCCGTGCAGCCGCGTGGCCTCCTTCTCACTGATCATGGGCCCGATGAACGTCTTCTCGTCCTTGGGGTCGCCCTTGATCAGCTTCGCGCTCGCCTCCACCAACCGGTCCCGGAACGAGTCGTAGATCGACTCATGGATCAGGATGCGTTGCACACCAATGCAGCTCTGCCCGGACTGGTAGAACGTCCCGTATACAATGCGCTCCACGGCGTCGTCCCAGTCGCCCCAATCCTCGTCGACAATCACCGCCGCGTTGCCGCCGAGCTCGAGGACCACAGGCTTCTTGCCGGCCTGCGCCTTGAGCGCCCAGCCCACTCCCGGCGATCCGGTAAAACTCAGCAGCTTTAGACGCGGGTCGGTCGTGAACTGCTCCGCACCGTCTCGCCGACACGGCAGAATGGAGAACGCGCCCGCCGGCAGGTCGGTCTCGGCGAGCACCTCTCCGATGATCAGAGCGCCCAACGGCGTCAGGCTGGCCGGCTTCAGCACGAACGGGCACCCGCACGCCAGCGCAGGTGCTACTTTGTGCGCCGCGAGGTTGAGCGGGAAGTTGAACGGCGCGATGAACGAACAGGGGCCGATCGGGACCCGCTTCCACATGGCGCTGTAGTTCGCCGCGCGTGGCGAGATATCGAGCGGCTGGACCTCACCGTAGATGCGCACCGACTCCTCTGATGCGATCCGAAACGTGTCGATGAGACGAGTCACTTCGCCGCGGGCGTCCTTGATGGGTTTTCCCGCCTCGATGCACAGGCTCATCGACAGCTCTTCGGCCCGCTCGGTGAAGCGCTGCACGCAGTGGTTCAGGACCGCCTGGCGCTCGTACGCGCGCATCCGGCGCATGGGCTCGAAGGCCTCGACCGCAGCCGCGATGGCCTGGTCGATCACTTCTGGCTTTGCCAACGCCACTCGCGTGGCGACCTCGCCGGTGAACTTGTCGGTTACCTCGAGGTCCGCGTTCGGGGCCTCGGGTCGGTTCGCCAGGAAGTAGGGGTAACTATCCGCCAGCTTGAAGTCGGCCATGGTATCTCCGGTGCGGCGGCTTTAGATGGGCAAGGACACGGTGCCGAGGTGCTCGGTGAGCTTCTGGTTCTCGCTGTAATCGATCGGGATCACGACCAGACTGGGACCCTCGGCCTCGAATGAGGCTTCGAGCGTGTCTCGCAGATCAGCACTGTTGTCGCACCGAAAGCCGTTCCACCCGAACGCCTCGGCGAGTTGCACGAAGTCAGGATTGCCGAACGCCAGATCTGTATGCCGGCCGTAGCGATCCTCCTGCTTCCACGCGATCAACCCGTATGCGTGATCCTCCCAGATCATCACAGTGATGTTGGAGTCGTAGCGGCGCGCGGTTTCCATCTCCTGCACGTTCATGAGGAAGCCGGCGTCGCCGCAGATCGCCAATATCCGGCGATCCGGTAGGACGAAGTGCGCAGCGATCGCGCCGGGTAGTGCGAAGCCCATCGAGCAGAAGCCGTTCGGAATCAGGCACGTGTTCGGCTCATGGCACTGGTAGTGGCGGGCGATCCACATCTTGTGGGCTCCCACGTCGCTCAGCAGCAGATCCGACGGGCCGAGGACTTGGCGCGCGTCCCAGACCGCCTTCTGCGGCCGGATAGAGCCCTCGGTACGGTCCTCGCTGTGGGCTGCGAGGTCCACGGCAAGTGCTTCCCTCGCGGCACGAGAATGCGTGTGGTCGTGATCGAGAGTGTCCGCACCCACGGCAGCTACGCGCTCGTTCAGCATCCACAGCGTGTGCGCGAGATCGCCGACTACCTCGACCTCGATCCTGTAGTGCTCGTCGATCTCCGAGGGGATGAAGTCGCAGTGGACGATGCGCTTGTCACCGTTGGGGTTCCACAGATGGGGGTGGTACTCGACCATGTCGTACCCAAGGCAGATCACGACATCGGCGGCCTCGATCGCGACCGCGGGGTAGTCCCTGCTGCCCAGGCCAATCGTGTACACGCATGTCTCGTCGTCCATGTCGACGCAGCCCTTGGCCATGAACGTACTGACCACGCCGATGCCGGTCTTAGCGACGAACTCACGCAACTGTCGGCTGGCGCGACGGCGGATACAGCCGTTTCCAGCCAGGATGATCGGGCGTTTCGCGCTGGCGATCGCGTCCCACGCCCGATCGATGATCTTGTCATCCGGCACGGGCCGACGGAACCGCCGTGGTTCGATGGGTGAGGTCTTCGCATCCATCTCGGCGATGTCCTCAGGGAGCTCGATGTGGCAAGCGCCCGGCTTCTCCGTGCGGGCTATGCGCACCGCTTTCCGGACGATCTCCGGGATGTTGTCGGGGTGGAGCACGGTCTGGGCCCACTTCGTGACCGGCCTGAACATGGCCACGACATCCATGACCTGGTGTGACTCTTTGTGCAGCCGTTCCGAGTCGCCCTGACCCGTCAGGACCAGCATGGGCGAGCGGTCCATGTTCCCGTCGGCGACTCCGGTGATCAGGTTCGTCGCCCCGGGTCCGAGGGTTCCCAAGGCACCCGCCGGATTCCCCGTGAGACGACCGTACACGTCGGCCATAAACGCGGCGCCCTGCTCGTGCCGGGTCAACACGAACTGAATCGAGTCGCTCTCCTCGAGCGACATCATGAAGTCCGCATTCTCTTCGCCGGGAACGCCGAAGATGTACTTGATGCCTTCGGCCTCGAGGCACTTCACGAAAAGATCAGACGCCTTCATGGTCGATGTCCCGTGGGATGCTTTGAGGGGTCTTGGGGGATGTCCCGAAGATGCTTGTCGGACCCGCCCATGCGGTAGTACTGGAGCTTTTTGACCACCAGCTCCTCGGGTGGGGAGAACACGGCTGTCAGCCCCGGGAGGGCCGGCAATGTACGGCCTCGTTCGATCTGGCTCCGGGCCACCTTGTCCTGGCGATCCGAGAAGACGTCGATCTTATGACCCGAGGCGCCGTGGATGATGTCGAACTGTCCACCCTCGTCCACTGCTTGCGTGGCCGCATCCGCATCGACGTAGAAGTCGTCGGGCGAAAATCGCCCGCAGAACGCGTCCACAATACTCGGCTCCATCGAGGTCACCACATCGATGTCTAGCGTCGCTCTGGGTTCTCCGTAGGCGATCGACGCCACCGATCCTCCGATCGCGTAGGGGATGTTCATCTCTTCGAGCGCCGCGACTAGGAGCCGTAGGAGGTCATCGAAGCCCACGCAGGAACCTCTTGGCGACCTCGGCGCGTGCCTCTTCGGGCGTCCACCCGGGCTGGCCCTCCAAATGCGTCTGTAGCCGCTGGCGCACGAAGCGCGTGGCAGCAATCGAGGTTGCGATGCGATCGCTCGGAGACATCCGTCGATACGATTCGATCAGCTGAGGATCGAGTCGCTCGACGCGGTGGTGGCCGTCCAGCACGGATTCGAGACGGTCGGTGTGGCCTTCGGACATCGGCAAGGGCGCGTACGGAGGGGATCACGTGTAGGCGCGACAAGATCCGTCCCGTTGCGGAGATATCGCAAGCGATTCGGTGCTACCGCCCTCCTCCGATCGCTCTCGCCAGCAAACGACCTTCGAGGTCAGCGAACAGCTCTGGCTCGTTGCGGACAGCCTCCCTGAGCGCATCGAGGATTTCTCCTCTATCGGCCGGCACATGATTCGCGACCTCAGCCACCGCGTCCGCGATTCTGCCGAGTGATCCCTCCGAGCCCACGGCGAACTGCCCCAGTCCATCGACGCGATCGAGCACGGTAAGCGCGACGACGGCCAGCAAATCCAGGCGCGAAGGCTGCCGCCCCGGCCGCCCCTCCAGCACGCTGGATTCCGTTCTCCGGATGACGGCCTCGAAGGCACCTCTGCCCGCCAACTCATCCCCCGCAGCGCCCTGAGCCAGCCCCATCAGGAATTGCTGAAGCCGCTGCTCCGGCTCATACGGACGCCCCTGCCCCAACCGCTCCGGCCAGGTCATCGCCGTCTCGAGGTGGGCGATCGCGGCCGCCGGGTCGGCGCCGATGGTATCGAGCGCGGCCATCGTATGAGCCGTGGCGAAAAGGCCGTGGCTCATGCCCGCGTGCTCCGACGGGAGGACGTCGATGTCGTCGAGGATCCCGATCGACTCGTTGTATCGCCCACTCTCGGTGAGTGACTGCGCGTGAAGGAGCGCCAAATCGAAGTCGTCAGGGAAACGCTCTCGGGCAGCCGCCGATACCATGATCGCGTCGTCCCACCGCTCCTCCCCCTGCAGGAAGGTGATCAGCGGGATCCGTAACAGACGCTCGTCGCGGGCGAGCTCGATCGCGCGCCTGAGATCAGCCTCGACACCGGAGCCGCCAGCGTCGGCATACTCCGCGAGCTCGGTCCGTGCCACATAGAACGGCCCGTAGTCCGGCCTGTCGCCAAGTCCTGCAAGGATGGCAGCGGCCTCGGAGGGTCGGTCGCGCCCCCAAAGGTTGAGCGCAAGCAGGTATCGCCAGGACCAGTGCGAATCGTTCCGAGCGGCCCACTCCAGCACACGGATCGTCTCGGGTCGGTACGGGAAGACGAACGCCGGGTCCGCACCACCTGCGAGGGTCGCTGGGTCACCCTGTAGCCAAGCTCCCCAGGCACGGAGGAGCGGACTGTCGAAGGCGACGTCTCCCAACACCGCGATCGAGGCGCCATCCCAGGGAAGGCCACGGCGCTCATAGCCGACCGCGAGCTCGAGCAACTCCTGCTCCGGAAGCTCGCCATGAAGCGCGTCGACCAGAGCCTGGCCATCCGGAGCGGTCCCCGACGCCAGATACCGCTCGGCGGCCACGAAGTGATGGAGCGGATCGATCTCCAGAAGCCGACCGAGATGAATCTCCGCTGTCTCCCGATCTCCCGTCACACGGGCCGCAACAGCCAGCACCTGATGTGCGGGCAAGCTGTACCGATCGTAGTCCAGCGCGAGCGTCGCGTAGTGGCGCGCGCCTTCGAAGTCCCGATCGGCCAGCGCGAGCTCCGCGAGCTGAACGTACGCGACGGAGCGGAACGCCGTGGAACGCGCGGCCCACCCATACGCCTCCTGGGCGTCGAGGCTCCTCCCGGTGGCTCGGTAGAGATTCCCCGCCAGGAAATTGCCCTCCGGATCGTAGCCGTCGAGGCGGAGAACGCGTTCGGCGTGCGCCAAGCCTTCAGCGTATCGGCCGCGCCGGTACTCGAGGTCGCCTAGACCCAGCAGTGCTTCGCGATGCCACGGTTCGGCCTCCAGTACGCGCTCGAACATCGGATGCGCGTCCTCGAGCCGACGCCCGCGTACGAGTTCTCGAGCGGCAACGACCAGGCGGTCCGTCTCGGGGATGCTCGGCATCGCATCGTCGCCGGTGTCGAAGGGCCGGACGAGCGCTGTCTCTGCCGGGTTCGAGTGATAGACGAGGCCGAGCGCGGGGAACTCCACGGTGACATCGGCACCAGGCGGGATGTCCAACGCGTCCCCCCTGGATCCGTCCGGGCTGAACTCACGGCGGACCGGATCGAGGACGTCGAACGTCATGGTTTCGTCCCAGACGAGCTCTCCGTTCGCACGGATGCGGAGCGTGTCGATGATTTCGCCGAATGCATGCGCCGATACGTTGATCCGCCCGCCATCGTACTCGACGAACATCGCGCCATCTCGAGACGCATCGGTGAGCCCGCCTAGGCCCTCCACCGGGAACCACGTTTCGGACCATCGGTCCGTCTGACCCGGGTGGAAGCCCACCTGCGAGACCGGGTTCACCTGACCGCCTGGTGTGTACTGCACGAACAGCCGGCCGGCCTGGAACTCGACGTACTGGCCGTCCGTGTCGGTGAGCAGATCCTCCCAGATCCCGCCCTGACGGGAGAGCGCCCACAGCCAGAGCTTCTGGCCCGGCATCTCTTCGTAGCGCGCCCAATGGCCGAAGCCGTAATCGGACTCGGTGAAGTAGCCGCCGAAGAAGTCGTCGTAGGCACCGACGACGTGGTAGGACTTGCTGCCCGCGAATCGGTTCTCGTCGTAGACGGCGAGATTCCGCCCCTCGGCGTCGAACGGCCACGCGCGTTCCGCCCCGGGATGCTCGAGGTAAGTGTTCCCGGGAATCGACATGACCAGGTCGTCGCGCGCGAAGGCCGCGGCGGTCATCCAGTTGTAATACGGCTGTTCGAGCGTGGTCGGGTTGCTCCACAGCACGTTGGTCTCGAAGTACGCGCGGTCCGCCGGGAGCCGTATCTCAACGCGCCAGTTCGTGCGCGACGGCAGGTCCATGGCCCCGACGAACACGCTCACGCTCCCGTCGTCGTTCTCGCGCGTGACATAGTCGACAGGCGTCGCGGTAGCCGGCGTGTGTCCGACGACGCCGAAGTTGAATTCGATGCCACCCGAGGTCCACGGCCCCCGCAGCGAGATGTCCCGGAATTTCATCACCTCGTTGCGGTAGATGAACTCGTGCCCGCTCTCCTTCACGCGAGCGCCCCAGACCTTCCCGCCCACCTCGGGCAGAACCCAGACCTCGATCCACTCGTTCTCCAGGTGCACGACCGTCCAGTTCCTTTGCTCAGACTCGTGCGCGTATCCCTCGAACTTGTGATAGGGATAGAGCCGGGCGTCGCTGGCTAGGATCGGGATCGGGTTGGGGTCCGAGAACGGGTAGGTGTGGATCGTTCTCTGTTCGACGGTGATGCTGGCGGCGGACTGCGCGGACAGGGACTGGCAGAGCAGCGGTCCGGCCGCGACGGCCAGCGCGACCACGAGGCGTGAGGGGCGCAGGTTGAAGGCCATGAGCAGTCCCGGGGGGGTCGGCGACGAACCGGCCGCGATACGGCCAGTGGAGCAACTTCGGTCGGGTCGGAGACGTGCACAACGTGGTATGGACCCGCCCCGGCCGGGGCTCACCGACCAAGCGCGAGGGTGCCACATCAGTCGCTTGGCGCCCGACTGAACCGCCACCTATTATCGGTAGGGTTCCATAGGGCGTCCCTGATCCGCTTCATCCGATCCGAGGAGCACGGTACCGATGGACATCTCGCGGAGAGAACTCCTCAAGGTCTCCGCCCTCGTGGGTGGGGGCGGACTCGTCAGCGCGCTCGGTTTCGACCTGAAGCCCGCCTACGCGCAGTCCCGCGAGCTCAAGATCTCGAACGCGCGCGAGTTCAAGACGATTTGCCCGTACTGCGCCGTGGGATGCGGGACGATCGCTTATGTGCACGGGTCCGGCGGCCTCAACACCGTGAACTTCCTCGGCAGCCGAAGCCTCGTGTGCTCCCTATGCGCCACCGAGTGGCGCTTCCCCCGCCTCACCTGCGCGCACTGCGGCGAGACCAAGGCAGATCAGCTTCTCGCCCACACGGCCGAATCGGTGGCTCACGTACGCGTGGATGAGTGCAAGAGCTGCAGTCAATACATGAAGACCGTGGACCTCCGCAAGCGAGGAGACGCCGTCCCGCTGGTCGACGAGCTGGCCACGGTGGAGTTGGATTTGTGGGCGCAGGAGAGAGGCCTGACGAAGATGCGGGTGAACGTGCTGGGGCTATAGGGGCGAACAGCGCCCCAATACGCGCACGCAATGCGGCCGTTGGGCCTCGCCGCCGGCCCCTGTGCGCTCCATCCGCCGTCCTCACACCGTATTACTCTTGACGTCCACGTCACTTCCGAGTCCGCTTCTCCATGCGAATACTGAAAGGAAAGCACGCCGGGCGAGATCTGACCTCGCCGGGACGCAGCGTCCGCCCGACGCCCGAGGCCGTTCGCGACACCTGCCTCTCGCTCGTCGGGAAGGAGATCAACGGCGCGCGCTTCCTGGACCTGTTCGCGGGATCGGGGGCGGTCGGCCTCGAGGCGTTCTCCCGCGGGGCTCGCTACGTGGATTTCGTCGAGAACGGCCCCGCGGCCCTGCACTCGCTCAAGGCCAACGTGGCTGCTCTACGGGCCACCAAGCGCTGCCGCATTTTCAAGAAGGACGCGCTCCCGTGGATCCGATCGCTCGAAGAAGGCGCCTACGGGATCGCCTTCGTCGACGCTCCATACGGGTCGAAGAAGCTCGATCGGGTCATCGAATACTGGAGAGAGACCCCCTTCGCAGACATCCTGATCCTGGAGCACCACAAGGAGCACGAGATCGGGATGAAGGGAAAGCGATACGACTTCGAGGGTGCGACGCGGATCACACTGCTGCGGAAGGGCGCGAAGGCGCTCTGATGCTCCGCACGTCCGACGTCCTCGCATGCGGGCCCAGCGCCTCGCCGCCGCTTACTATCTCCGGAGCCGGTTAACGACAACGGAGGATCTCGATGAAGCCCGCGCCACCGAACTGGGCGAATCGCATCTCGCTGGTCGCCATTCTCGCGCTGAGCTTGCCGCTCCAGGCCCAGACGTCCACGACGAACCCGTACCGCGCCACGTTTGGGTGGGAGCAGCTCCCCGAAGGGCGAAGTCTCGGGACCGTGAGCGGCGTCTTCCCGGATCCGGATGGCGAGCACCTGTGGATCATGGACCGGTGCGGTGCGAACCAGTGCGCCGGAACGGACCTCGACCCGATCATGAAGTTCGATCTCGACGGGAATCTGGTGGCGAGCTTCGGTGCTGGACTGTTCGCGTTCCCGCACGGGTTCGCCCTCGACGACGAGGGCTTCCTGTGGGTGACCGAAGGCGGATCGCATGGAGACGCTCGAGCGACGCTCGGTGAGAGCATGGGGATGGGGCATCAGGTCCTGAAGCTCGACCAACAGGGCGAGGTCGTCATGCGGCTCGGCGAGGCCGCGGTGCCGGGCGACGACGCCGACCACTTCAATGGGCCATCCGGAGTCGCTATTGCGGCCAACGGCGACATCTGGGTCTCGGACGGGCACCGCGGCGGAAACAACCGGATCGTGAAGTTCACCTCGGAAGGGGAGTTCCTGCTGGCCGTCGGGGGGGGTGTCGGCACGGAGAGCAAGGAAGCCATGGGCTTCAGCGATCCACACGACATCAAGATCGATTCCCAGGATCGGGTCCTGGTGGCAGACCGCGGCAACAGCCGGATCCAGGTCTTCGATCAGGACGGCGGCCTGCTTTACATCTGGACGCAGTACGGAAAGCCCAGCGGTCTCTTCATCGACCACAACGACATCCTCTACGCCGGCGATGGCCTCTCGGGCATGGTGCGCACCGGCCCACCGGACGACTGGCGGAGCAACCTAGGGTGGGAGAAGGGCATACGGATCGGAGACCTCAAGACCGATCAGGCGTGGGTCACACACTTCATCCCCCAGCACGATATCGATGTGGGTGCCGGAATCGAGTTCCTGGGCGTCGACTTCGACGGGAACATCTACGCGGGAGAGGTCCAGCGCAGACGCCTAGTGAGGTATGTGCCGTTTCGGCCGCCGGGGGAGTGATCACCGGAGCATCCACCGGCGCGGACGGACCCGGGTCAGGCCAATGGGGCCCATTTTGGCATTGACCTGCCCTGAGGTAAGACGGCGTCTTACCTGTCATGAAGACGCGTATATCATCGAAGGGACAGATCGTCCTCCCGGCAGAGCTTCGCCGAAAGGATCAGATCGAGGTCGGCCAGGAGTTCGAGATCGAGCGGCTTGATCGCGGCGACTACAGGCTAGTCCTCACAGCTCCTCCTCCGAATGCAGGGTTAGTGGACTGGCTCACGTCCTGTCCTGAAAAGGACTTCTTCGTCCCAATCGACTCGGGATCCACGGACGATCTTTGAAGTACCTCGTCGACGCCAACGTTCTCAGCGAGCCGACACGGCCCGACCCTGACCCGCAAGTTATCGCGTGGCTACGGGAGAACGAGCGAGCCCTATCGGTCGATCCCATCATTCTTGGGGAGATCCGGTACGGGATTCTACTGCTCCGTGCGGGCCGGCGGCGCACGGCACTCGAGAATTGGTTCGACGACGGCGTGGTCCGACTGCGCTGCATCTCTTGGGAGGCCGAGACTGGCCTTCGATGGGCCGCTCTCGTAGCGCGCCTGAGGTCCAAAGGGCAGGCGATGCGGATCAAGGACAGCCTGATCGCAGCGACAGCGCTCGAGCATGGCCTAGTCGTGGTGACTCGGAACCGGGCGGACTTCGTGAGGACAGGCGTCGAGGTGTTGGATCCGTTCGCGGCGTGATTCCTGAGATGCCGTTGGTGGAATCCGTGAGAGCGATCGCATAGCGTATACGCTATATAGCGCTTCCGCTATATTCTCTCATGAGCCCCTCCGAGATCGTGCGACTGGCCAGAAGAAACGCAGATTTGACCCAATCCGAGCTCGCGGAGCGCCTCGGCACGACCCAGTCCGCGATCTCGAGGCTCGAGAGCGGGCGCATTCAGCCTTCGTTCGAAACGCTAGAGCGGGTGGCCTCGGCCTGCGGGTCCGCCGTGCAGCTCCTACTCGTGCGTGCAGAGGCCCCGGTCCCGGAGCTCGAGAGCGATCTGGCGCTCACGCCGGATCAACGGCTCAGGCAACTCTTGCGAGCCGTTGGCTTCGAGAGGGGCACCGACTGACGCCCCCGATGCTGCGGCGGCTCCTCTCGCTACTCCGACGGCAGCCTAAGCGCCACCAGCGAGCCAGGCATCCCGCGGCCCGCGATCTGCACCACGATGTACTGCTGCCCCTCGTGCTCATAGCCCATCATCCCGTACTGACTCGGGGCCGGCAGCTCGACGGTCCCGAGTCGCTCCCCGGTCATCTTGTCGACCGCGTGCAGGAGCGGTGCACCACCCAACCCTTCCCCGGTGATGAGGAGCGTGGGCGTGACCATCGTCACGGCGTGGGCCATCCGGCCGGTATTCGGGATGTCGATGCCCTGAAGCGCGGGGTGGTTCACGATGTAGTCCGGCGTATCACCGTTGGGCATCGCCCAGAGGTGCTCGCCTGTGTTCATGTCGATCGCGACGATCTGACTGTACGGGGGCTTCCAGATCGGTAGGCCTTGCGGGCCTCCGAAGTCACCCCTGTTGGCGACTGCCCAGTCCGAAATCGTCGTGCCGGTGGTCATGATGTCGTCCGGCAAGTCGATATCGGCCCCCGGCACGATGTTCTCCGACCGACAGCCCCGGCGGGTCGGGATGTACATGACGCCGCTCTCCGGGTCAGCGGACGGTGGCCCGAAGATGTTGGTCGCGCCGCTCGGGCAGCTCACGAACGAACGCTTGCCGTTGTATCCGATCGGGATCGGCGCGTTGAAGATCGGACCCAGCTCGTAGTGCTCGACCGTCTCTAGCGCCTCCGCTCTCAATGCTGGCGTGAAGTCGATCAGATCCTGGATCGTGAGTCCCTGCATCTCGTACGGCGCAGGCTTGGTCGGGAACGGCTGCGTCGGCGACAGGTTCTCGGTTTCGAGTACCGACACGGGCACCGGCCGCTCTTCGATCGGCCAGGTCGGCTCACCGGTCTCACGATTGAACGTGTATACCATGCCCTGCTTAGTGGCCTGAGCCACGATCGGCTGCGGCACTCCGTCCACGATCACATCCAGGGCGATCGGCGCCGTGGGGTTATCGAAGTTCCAGATGTCGTGGTGGACCGTCTGGAAGTGCCACGCCCGCTCTCCGGTCTCGACGTCGAGCGCGATGACACTCGTGCCGAACAGACCATCGCCCGGCCGGAAACCACCGAAGAAGTCGATCGTCGGCGGGTTCGTGGGGATGTAGACGAGTCCCCGGTCAGGGTCGGCCGACATCGGTGCCCACGAGGACACGTCGCCCGTGGTCTCCCACGCGTCGTCATCCCACGTGTCGTGTCCGAACTCACCCGGCCGGGGAATCACGTGGAACTTCCACTTGTGGTCACCGGTCGCCGCGTCGTACGCGAGGATGTCGCCCGGCACCATCTCGGTACGTGTCTGGTTGTAGCCCTGCTCGGCCGAGTTGCCGACGATGACCACACCGTTCACCACGATCGGTGGCGACGAGCTCGTGATGTGCCCCAACTCGCGCGGGATACCGAAGTCCGGGTCGTATGGCCCACCTTCCCAGCGGTCCCATGGCCCCCAGTCGCGAAGGAGATCGGGGAGTAGGTCGACGACCCCCGTCTGCGGGAAGTCGTCCAGCGGCACCGGTGTGCCCCAATCCTCCAGCGGCTGGCCCGTCTTGGCATCGAGCGCGTAGAGGAAGAAGGCCGGGCTCGAGATGTAGATCACGCCCCGACCGTCGACCTCGCCATACGCGACGCCTTTCCCATAGCCGTTGCGCATGCCGCGATCCCACCGCGTCGTGTGCGGCTCGCGGAACGTCCACAACGTCTCGCCCGTCTCGGGCTCGATCGCGACGACCGTACGGCGCGTGCCGGCGACCGTGTAGACGACGCCGTCTACGTAAAGCGGTGTCGAGCGCGACGTCGCGAGACGACTCGGGCCGAAGTTGTCGCCGCGCCAGATCCACGCGACCTCGAGCTGCTCGAAGTTCTCCGACGTGATCTGGTCGAGCGCGGAGTAGCGCGTGTGCCCGGCGTCGCCGCCGATGTAGCGCCACTCGCCAGAGGGTGCGGCTTGTTGGGCGATGACCGGTCGGGGCGCAGCCAATGTGCCCACGGCCCCAAGAGCAACACACAGCACCGGAACGAACAGCTTCAAATTGGCCACCCTCCGCCTCATGGCGGCGTTCAAAAGTTCTACGGCTTTCCCGTCCAAGGGGCTATCGCCTCCCTTCGAGCCGAGGCGCCGTGGGCGCCGGCCGTCGATGATTCGTCGCCTGCTCGAACGCGTAGCCGAACCCGAGCAGCATCTCCTCCGTGAACGGCCTGCCCAGGAACTCCAGACCCACGGGCAGGTCGTCGGTCGTGAAGCCTGCCGGCACCGTCAGCGCCGGGAAGCCGATCGCGGGACTCAGGCCCCTGTTGTCGCCCCATCCGTAGTTGTCGGCCGGCGCGGCGTTCGTCTCGGCGTCCAATGCGATCAGTGATGCCTGATGATCGAACGTCGCATGCACGATCACGTCGAGATCGTTGTCGGCCATCGCCTTCAGCACCGACTGCCGAAGGGCTTCCCTCTTCTGCATGACGACCAGGTAGCCCGGGTCACTCGTGGTCTTGCCGACCAGGGGCATCATCCCTCTCGCCCGCCAAGGCGTGACCACACCCGTAAGGAGGATCTCGCTCAGCGTGCTCACCGGGGAATTGGCGTGCTCGGCCAGATAGTCGTCCGTCGCCTGCTCGGTCTCGTAGTTGTTTCCGATGCCACGCACGAGCTCGAGATCGGGAATGACCAACGGGTCGACGATCTCGGCGCCCAGCGCGGCCAGCGCCCCATACGCCCGGTTCATGACCTCTCGGACCATCCGGTAGTCGTCCGAGGCCGGATCGGCCCCGCGGTCCATCGGCTCCCGCAGGATGCCGATCCGGGCGCCCTCGAGTCGATTCGGTTCAAGACCCGCCGTGTACGTCTCCGGCAGGTGGCCGACCGAGTATGCCGTGATGGGGTCGTTCGAGTCGTAGCCGACGATCGCGTCGAGCAGGATCGCGGCGTCCGTGACCGTCCGGGTCATCGGCCCCATCGTGTCCTGCGTCGGGTTCGCGGGCATCAAGCCGTGACGGCTCACGAGCTGGAGCGTCGGTCTAAGGCCAACCAGGTTGGCGACGGCCGCCGGGCCCCTTACAGATCCACCTGTGTCCTCGCCGATGCCGACCATGCCGAAGTTCGCCGCGATGCCTGCGCCCGTGCCGCCCGATGAGCCACTCGGGTTGCGCAGGGGGTCGTACGCGTTCCGGATCACGCCGTGCGCCGAGCCCACGTACCGAGATGCGAACTCGCCCATGGTGGTCTTCGCCAGGATGATCGCGCCCGCATCCTTCATCCGGATCGTGATCGTCGCGTCCCGGGCCGGCACGAAGTCCTCGAAGATCGCCGACCCGTAGGAAGTCGGCATGTCGCTCGTCTCGACCTGATCCTTCAGGAGCACCGGCACGCAGTGGAGCGGCCCGGTCATGCCTCCCGATCGCATCGCCACGTCCAACTCGTCGGCCTGATCGAGTGCGTTCTCGTTGAGGTGCTGGACCGTGTTGAGGGTGGGACCCGTCTGGTCGTACGCCGCGATCCGGTCGATGTAGCCCTGCACGAGTGCCCGGCATGTCAGGTCACCACTCTGCATCGCGGCGTGGGCTTCGGCGATCGTGGCCTCGACGATGTCGAAAGCCTGGGCACTGACGGGTGCCGCAGAGAGCGCCGGGACAAGGGCAGCCAGCGTGATGGCGCTGAGTCGACGCGTGCGGCCCTCGAGGGCAATGTTGCGACGTTCTACGGGCTCGGTGCTCAAACGGGCCTCACCGTGTATTGGCCAACTGAAAGTCCATGGGACACCAACATCCGGGGGAGCGCGCTGCAGGCGCAAGCCACTATTGCGTTCCTCCGGCATTGGAGGTGTTGCGACAAGTGGTCAACTTCGATGCGTAGTCGATGGCTCCCATCTTCTTCCCCTCCTCCCCTCATCTCCAGTGATCGCAACGAGTTACGCCTGAAATATATGAGGGGGTTTTCCACACTCCTGAGTGGCTCGGAGAGGCCAAAACAGGGCCTCGGAGGTCAAACGCCGAGGGCCGGGGCCACCACAGGCGGCACGCGCGATCCCAGCAGCCGAGGCGGCATCGGTGACCCATGTCCCGGACCACACCGACTACACGACGCTAAATCCTGTCCATGTCAGAATGGGACAGATTGAGGTGAGAATCGGGCGCTTCGGGACAAGATCGTCGAGCGGCGATGCCGCCGCCGATCGCCCGGATCATCAGCTCGCCGGTGGACACCCCTCGTGCCGCCCAGTTTCAGCTGAAACTGAGTAGCCTCAAGGGAGATCCCGCGACGCCCGCCCCGGGACATGGCCAGACTGGAGGAATCGTCCCACCCGGAGGGTGCCGCGACCTCTCGTCGGGGCACGGCACGACCCAACGGAATCACCGCGACCACCGCGGGGCGGCCGGGCGCCGGGTCGACCTCCCTAGGGCGCGGGTCGCCCGGTTGGCGGAGACTGGGACGAATCGATCCCAGCCCCCTCACCGCTCAATCGGTCACCGCCCGCTCAATTCCCCACCGGATACTCACGCGGAATCTGACCCACCAGCTTGGCCGGATCTGCACCCTCGATCGGCGTGAACTTCTGCACGCGGCCCATGAAGCAGTCCGCGAGGTACAAGTTCCCGTCCTGGTCGGTGGTGATGCCGTGGGAGCAGGCGATCCGGCCGGCCGGCGTTCCTGGCGCGCCCCAGCTGTACAGGAAGTTGCCCTCGAGATCGAACTTGAGCATGCGGTTTGTCGGCGCGTCACCTACCCAGATGTAGCCGTCTGTCGTGACCAGGTGGTTGGCCATCAGCGTGCCCTGATTGTCCCAGTGCGGCGACGTGAGCGGCCACATGTCCAGGAAGTTGCCGTCCTCGTCGAACACCTGCATGCGGGCGTGCCCACGGTCGACTACGAAGAGTCGGCGGTCGGCGCTGATGGCGATGCTGTGCGGGTTGTTGAACTCGCCGGGGCCGGGGTTCGCCCGGTCGACGGGCTCCTGGCCCCAATCCATGATGAAGTTGCCGTCGGGGTCGAACTTGGCGATGCGCTTTCCGTCGTAGCCATCGCTGATGAAGTACGTGCCGTCAGGCAGCCAGGCGATGTCCGTCGGTCGGGCGAAGTTGTTAGGCCCCCGCCCGGGCACACCGAGCTCACCGTGCGAGTACACGAGCTCACCCTCGTACGTGAACTTGTAGATCATGTGGAGCTGGTCGTCGATGATCCACACGTGCTTCTCTTGGTCGTACGGGCTCATCTTGATCTGATGAGGGCCCCGGCCGCACGGCTGCTGAGCGAAGATCGAGTCGAGATGCGGCCACTCCTCGACGAGGTTCCCCTCGCCGTCGTACACGTTGATGCTGTGCTCCCACCGCCTCTCGTAGCCGCGCCGGTTCTGCGTCGGCTGGCATCTAGCGCTGATGCCGTCGGTCGTTGGCGGAGCGTTCCCAACGACGTTGGTCGCGCCGTACGCCTGCCATGGGTCCATGCCTTCTTGGAGCGGTAGCTCGCCGCGCATGGCGACCCAGATCCGGTCCGGGCTCTCGGCGTACACGCCACCGAACGAGCCCCAGGTCCAGCCGTCATGGGAGTGACGCGTATCCGGAAGCGGCTTCGGCCAGTCCTCGACGACCTGGTAGTGCCCGGTCGGCCAGTCCTGGTGGCTCCATCGGGCACCGCCGTCCGCAGAAGCCTGCGACCCCTCGGAGTCGTCCGCCGCGGTACAGCTAGCGAGAGCCACCACCGCGGGGAGTAGGAACGCCACCATCATCATCCGTACCACCAGGCGATTTCCTGTACTCATCGGACATCTCCGTGTCTCAAGGTTCAGACACGATATGGCGTGGCGTCCATGGACGCACTCGCTCGCGGCCCGTGGGGTCTCGCCACGTCCGTGTGCGCAGCCTCAAACGATGGTGAAGCTGCTCCCCGGATGGACAGTCCCGTTGAGCATCACTTGGACCCGATGTTCGCCCGGATAGTGCTTCCGCGTGGAATGCCGCCCATGCGCCCCAGAACGCGACATACGCTTCCGCAATCGGCACCAATCGACTGCCGATCAAGGTCCCAGACCTCGCAACGCCGTCGATGGACCAGGCACTTCCGGTATCGTCGTCTAAGAAGCCACCCTCGCCCGCCGTGATCGTGAGCGCCTGCCCAGCCATCGTCGTCGGCCGCACGGCGAAGCCACCCTCGGCCGTACCATCCCAAAGCAGCACGGCCGGCGAGCCCTCATAGGTGAAGTCGACGACCCGGTATCGACCCTCACCGCTCTCAGCCAACTCCCCAAACGGAAACGCGATGCCGGCATCGGTCGCAGACGAGGGCACACCGAATACGCGCTCCTTGATCTGTCGCCGAGTGTCCAGGGCGGGCATTGCGGCCGAGAAGAACGAGTTGCTGGTCTCGTAGTCCCCGTACGGGTACGTCTCCGCTTCGTAGGACCACGGGATCTCTTCGGTCCCGAATCCCTGGTCGCCAGCCAGCACCAGCGTGGATGGGTATAGGGACGACCACACGTCCCACGTCATCTCGATGACCGGCCACCGCTCCAGCGGGGTGCCCTTGGACACACCACACCGCGCCTGCCCGATCATCTAGGGCCACAGCGACTTGCTCTGATCGAACATCACGAGATTGTTCTGGAAGAGCAGCCCCGAAATCATCATGGGCTCGCCCCCTGTCGCGGTCCGACTAAACGCCAGGCTCGAACCCGTCAGCGGGCAGTAGGTGACGGCGATATCGACGCCACCTGCACTGAAGTTGGCGATCTCGTGAGTCCACAGAACGTTGTGCGGAATCGCGAAGTACTCACCGTTGACCTCCAGACCGATGACCCGCGAGTCCGGGTCGAGGTAACTGGGCGCCCCAGCGTTGATGTCTACGAACACTGGCTCGTCGAGCGAGGGAATCGCACCAGGCGACGCTCCTACCACCACGAAGTCGAGGTTCAGATCGCACTGCGTCAGGTCGCCGAACGCAGCCTCGATCGGATCGAACGGCACGGTCGGTTCGCCGCCACACACGGATAACAATGCGACCGCGAGCACCAGTAGCGCTCTGCGCGGGCCCTGAGAGTCCGGCGATATCCCGTCGAAGTGCATCTCGTCTGGCAAGGGCGTGCTCCGCATGCTCTGGTTCGTCGGTCTTGCCGACCGCCGGTCACCTTGATCCATCCAGGCTTACGCAACCTAAGCCACGTTCTGGTCTCGCGGGTTCCCGTGCACACGCCGCAGGTGACAGAAGATGTACGCCGACCGGCACTGGCGCCCGCGCAGTTCCTACTCGACAATCAAGCCCATGATCGCATTCAACTCACAATTCGTACGTAGAGCCGTCCTGGTCGTGGCATTGGCCACGGCGATCGGAGTCGCGGTAGTCCAGTCGCGGCCCGTCGACACGACGCCGTCCGCGCCGCTCCTCGCCAGCGAGCTCGCGGGCCGAGCCGGCCCGGCAGTCGACCCACTGGCACCGCTCACGTATATCGCCTTCGGCTCGTGCAGTAACACGACCCTGCCGCAGCCCCTGTGGGATCCGATTATCGCCACGAACCCCGACCTGTGGGTGTGGCTTGGCGACAACGTGTACGGCGACACCGACAACATGTCCGTGATGCGGGCGAAGTACGAGGACGCGCTCGCCGAGCCGGGCTACGCATCACTCCTGACCCAGATCCCCGTCATCGGAACCTGGGATGACCACGACTACGGCTCGAACGACGCCGGCAGCGACTACGTGGCTCGAGTCGCGAGTCAGAAGGAGATGCTCGACTTCCTTGGTGAGCCACTGGGAAGCGATCGGCGCAGCCGAAGGGGTGTCTACGCGTCGTACGTGTACGGAGAGGCCCCAACCCAGACGAAGATCATCTTGCTCGATGCCCGCTACCATCGGAGCGACCCGGGGCCCGACGGAGACGTCCTCGGCGAAGAGCAGTGGGCATGGCTCGAGGCAGAGCTGACCGGGAGCGAGGCTCAACTGCATGTCATCGGCGGAGGCTTCCAGTTTCTGCCGACCGACCACCCTTACGAGAAGTGGGCGAACTTCGGACAGGCGCGCGCGCGCCTCTTCGACGTGATCAATCGTTCCGGCGCGCCGGGCGTCATCCTGCTGAGTGGAGATCGCCATATCTCCGAGATCATGAAGGTGGAGGATGCCGCACTTCCCTACCTGCTCTACGAGGTCACATCGTCCGGCATGACCCATTCGTGGTCCGACAACCCTGGCGAGGCGAATCGATATCGTCTGGGCGAGCTGTACACGGAGCTGGGCTTCGGCACGCTAGACATCGACTGGGAGGGGGGGCAGGTGAGCCTTCAGCTACGGGACCCGTCTGGAGCGGTCGCCGTGGAACAGGTCGTCCGGCTCGAGGAGCTACGGGCGCGCTAGCATCGTCCGGAAACGAGTGGGGGTCGCATGTCAGACCTGCGCCGCAGTCCCGCCAGCCTGTCACCAGCGACCGCACCAGAAGCCCTTCATCGATTCCGGCGAGCATCGCATCCTTGCGATCGACTTCGCCCTCATAGTCCTCGTCCCCCAGCTCGGCCCGGAGTGGGGCATCGAGCTTATCGAAGGCGGCGCCCCATGCGAGGCACGTCGTCCGGAATCGGGTCGTCACGTC
>Ga0209554_1000662_pt1 | contig 28619 bp, 37 predicted proteins | sample MarorgKNORR_S2LV_5_FD_188221 | JGI IMG/M metagenome (GOLD analysis project Ga0209554, IMG submission 188221) | Marine microbial communities from the Southern Atlantic Ocean, analyzing organic carbon cycling - Bottom_A/KNORR_S2/LV (SPAdes) (version 2) | ecosystem: Environmental > Aquatic > Marine... | reverse complement strand
AACAGCTATCTGAGTTAAAAGCTGCAGAGCTAATTGAAACCGAAGCTGTTGAGACTGAAGTGGTAGAAACTGAAGTGGTAGAGACCGAAGCTGTTGAGAATGAAGTGGTAGAAACCAAAAATGAAGAAACTGAAGATAAATAAAGGATTCAAACAAAGGTTTTGAGATGAAAGTAAAAGTATTAAACTTAAAAACAAACAAATCCACTTCCCAAGAAGTATCTGATGGCATTTTTGATCGCAACTACAACGAGTCACTGGTTCATCAAATTACGACTGCTTATATGGCAACAGGTCGCAGTGGCACTAAGGCACAAAAAAATCGCGCAGCTGTTAGAGGTGGTGGTAAAAAACCTTGGAAACAAAAGGGAACTGGTCGTGCCCGTGCGGGTACATCACGTGGGCCTATTTGGAGAAGTGGAGGTGTCACATTTGCTTCACAACCTCGAAGCTATACTCAAAAAGTAAATAAAAAAATGTACAAAGGTGCGATTAGCGTAATTTTGTCTGAGTTATTGCGCACTGACCGATTAAAAGTTGTTTCAGAATTAGATATTACTGACCCAAAAACAAAAAATATTACCTCACTCATGAATTCTTTGAATATCAAGGATGCTTTATTAATGACCGATGAGTTGGATGAAAACTTATACCTGTCCTCTCGTAATCTATATCACGTTGGTGTTTGTGATACCCAGAGTATTGACCCTGCAAGTTTAATTGGTTATGACAACGTAGTGATGACCAAGGCTGCACTTAAAAAAGTGGAGGCAATGCTGTGAATCAAGAAAAAGTATTAAAAGTATTGCTTGGGCCAATTATTTCTGAAAAAACAACTATGGCTTCAGCAAGCAATCAGTATGTTTTTAAAGTCAGAACTGACAGCAACAAGAGAGAAATTAGAGCCGCTGTAGAGTCGATGTTTGGCGTAAAAGTTGAAGCTGTAACTACTTCAAACGTTAAGGGTAAGAAAAAAATATTTAAAGGAAAAGTTGGTCAACGCATTGATTGGAAAAAAGCGGTAGTCAAAGTATCTGAAGGTCAGATGATTGATGCTACTGCTTCATAGAGAATTTATTATGGCAACAGTTATAAAAAGAAAACCAACATCACCAGGAAGACGCTTTGTAGTCAGTGTGGTTGACAAAGATTTACATAAAGGAAAACCCTTTGCAGCTCTGACTGCAAGTAAAAACAGAATTAGCGGTCGTAACAACCGCGGTAAAATTACTGTAAGGCATAGAGGTGGTGGCCATAAACAAAGATATCGCATTATTGATTTCAAGCGCAATAAAGACGACGTTCCTGCCACAGTTGAGCGGATTGAGTATGACCCGAATCGTAGTGCAAACATTGCATTAGTTCTATACGTTGACGGTGAAAGACGATATATTATTGCACCAAAAGGATTAAAGGCAGGCGATCAGATTGTATCTGGGAACTCTGTAGCTATTCAAAAAGGCAACACTTTGCTATTAAGCAATATTCCGCTTGGTAGTGTAGTACATTGTGTTGAGTTAAAACCTAAAAAAGGCGCTCAGATTGCAAGAAGCGCTGGTACATCAGTTCAGCTAGTTGCTAAAGAAGACAATTATGTAACGCTTAGATTGCGTTCTGGTGAAGTACGAAAAGTACTGTCTGAATGCCGAGCAACTTTAGGTGAAGTTTCCAAATCCGAACACAGTTTAAGAAAACTAGGTAAAGCCGGTGCTAGTAGATGGCGAGGCGTAAGACCAACAGTTCGTGGTGTTGTAATGAATCCAGTTGACCACCCACATGGTGGCGGTGAAGGAAAAACTAGTGGTGGTAGGCATCCGGTTTCACCTTGGGGCATGCCAACAAAAGGTTATAAAACTCGTTCTAATAAGCGTACAGATAAACTTATCGTACGTCGCAGAAAATAAAGGGTAATTATGGCTAGATCACTAAGAAAAGGACCGTTTGTCGATGAGCATTTAATTCAAAAAGTATTAAAGGCTCAAGGAATCAACGATAGAAAACCAATTAAAACCTGGTCTCGTCGTTCAGTTATCGTTCCAGAAATGATTGGTTTAACGATAGCAATTCACAATGGTCGTGTGCATGTTCCAGTTTTAATTAACGAGAACATGATTGGTCATAAATTGGGCGAATTTGCAGGAACGAGAACATTTAAAGTCCACTCTGGTGACCGTAAGGCTACCGCATCGCATAAGGTGCATGATGAAAGAAGTTAAAGCAATTCATAAATATGCAAAAATCTCTCCTTTCAAGGTTAGATTGATTGCTGATCAGATTCGCAATAAGCCAGTTGAAGAGGCTTTGAATATTTTGTCTTTCAGCAATAAAAAAGCAGCGGTATTGGTAAAACAAGTATTGAGTTCTGCAATTTCAAATGCTGAGCATAACGATGGTTTAGATATTGATGAATTAAAAGTAAGTAGTGTTTTCGTTAATGAAGGTTCTACGATGAAGAGAATTCGCCCTCGTGCAAAAGGAAGGGCGAATCGCATTTTGAAACGAACTAGCCACATAAGTGTTGGCGTGAGCGAGTAAATAAGTATGGGTCAAAAAGTAAATCCAATAGGAATTAGATTAGGGATCGTCAAAGATTGGGATTCAAAGTGGTATGCCAACAGTAAAGACTATCCTAAATACTTATTATCTGATATTGAAGTAAGAGATTTTTTATTTAAAGAGTTAACTTCAGCGTCAGTTAGTCGTATTAGTATTGAGAGACTATCTAACACTGCTAAGGTAATTATTCACACAGCTCGTCCTGGGATTGTAATTGGAAAAAAAGGTGCTGATATAGAGAGGTTGAAGACTTTAGTATCAGCCAAAATGGGCATTCCAGTTCATATCAGTATTGAGGAAGTCAAACAACCGGAATTAGACGCACGATTAGTTGCCGAAAATATTGCTCAACAACTTGAGAAGCGTGTGATGTATAGGCGCGCCGTTAAACGTGTTTTAGGTAATGCAACTCGTTTAGGAGCTCTGGGTATTAAAGTTATGGTGAGTGGTCGATTGAATGGTGCTGAAATAGCAAGATCAGAGTGGTACCGCGAGGGTCGTGTTCCTCTGCATACTTTTAGAGCAGATGTTGACTATAGTAGTTTTAGTGCAAATACACAGCATGGCGTCATTGGTATTAAAGTTTGGATTTTCAAAGGTGAAATCCTTGATCATAATAAAGGCACTCTAGAAGAAGTTGCTAAACGTGGTGCTGGTAAACAATTAAGCAAGAAGTAAAGGAATTTAGAGATGTTACAACCTAAACGTACAAAATTTAGAAAAGTCATGAAGAGCCGTAACCGGGGTTTAGCGACTGGTCATAATGTTAGCTTTGGTGAGATTGGGTTACAAGCGACTGACAGATGTCGTATGACGGCGAGACAGATTGAATCTGCACGTCGCGCAATGACTCGGCACGTTAAACGTCAAGGAAAAATTTGGATTCGTGTTTTTCCTGATAAACCTATCACTAAAAAGCCTTTAGAGGTACGTATGGGTAAGGGCAAAGGCAGTGTTGAATATTGGGTTGCACAAATTAAACCTGGGCAGATTTTATTTGAAATGCAAGGTGTTGATGAGATGGTTGCAATAGAGGCTTTTGAGCTTGCTGCTGCAAAACTTCCTGTCAAGACAATGATAATTAAACGGACAATAATGTAATGGATGTTAAAGAATTAAGAGAGCAAGACTTACCTCAGTTGAATGAAGAGTTGATGACACTTCTGAAAGAGCATTTCGAGTTGCGTATGCAACACCGAAGTTCACAACTAACTGACCTGTCAAAACTCGGAAAAACAAAAAGATCAATTGCCCAAATTAAAACAATTATTAACGAGAAGCAATCATGAGCGAGTCGAATTCTATAGAAAGAGTACTAACTGGTAAGGTTGTTAGTAACAGTCGTGATAAGACAATTGCTGTTTTGATAGAGCGCAGAGTGCGTCATCCTATTTATAAAAAATATATTAAGCGTAGCACTAAAGTTCATGCACATGATGAAAAAAATGAGTGTGGTTTAGGAGATGTTGTTAGAGTTTCTGAGTCAAAGCCGTTTTCAAAAACAAAGAATTGGGCTTTGATAGAAGTTGTTGAAAAATCAGTGAGTATTGATTAACTGATCGCATTGAAGAGAGAAGAACATGATTCAGATGCAAACAAGATTACATATTGCCGATAACAGTGGTGGAGTTAGAGCTATGTGTATTAAAGTTTTAGGTGGTTCAAAGCGCCGCTATGCCAATATAGGTGATGTCATTAAGGTCAGCATTAAGGAAGCTTCCCCTCGTGGCAAAGTAAAAAAAGGCGATGTTTACGATGCAGTTGTGGTTCGTACAGCTCAAGGTATTCGTCGTAAAGATGGTTCTCGGATACGCTTTGATAACAATGCAGTGGTATTGCTAAACACTAAGTTAGAACCGATTGGCACACGTATATTTGGTCCTGTCACTCGTGAGTTAAGAAGTGCTCAATTTATGAAGATTGTTTCACTCGCGCCAGAGGTGTTGTAATGAATAAAATTAAACAAAATGATGAGGTTATCGTAATCGCTGGTAAAGACAAAGGCTCAGTTGGTACGGTTACAAAAGTGATGGGCTCAAAGCTTATTGTTGAAGGGTTTAATATAGTTAAAAAACATGTTCGACCAAACCCTCAGAAAGGGATACAAGGTGGCATTGAAGAAAAAGAGATGCCTTTAAATGTATCTAATGTGGCGATTTATAATTCCACCACTCAAAAGGCAGACCGTGTTGGTGTTAGAATCAATGAAAAAAGGGAAAAAGAAAGATTTTTCAAGTCAAACGGTGAAACCGTACTTTGACATAATAGAAGATAGGTGAGAAGTGTCTAGACTAAAAGAACAATATAAAAATGAGATTATTCCTAAGCTTCAGGAAGAATTAGGTGTGAGTAACGCTTTGTCAGTCCCTAAAATTGAAAAAATTACGATCAATATGGGACTGGGTAGTGCGTTAGGTGACAAAAAAGTATTAGAAAGTGCATTGGAAGAGTTGAGCTTAATTTCCTCTCAAAAGCCGGTAACTTGCTTAGCAAGAAAATCAGTTGCAAGTTTCAAACTTAGAGAAGGTAATGCAATTGGTTGCAAGGTAACGCTAAGAAAAGAAAGAATGTATGAGTTTCTTGATCGTTTGGTGAATATTGCTATTCCTCGTATTAGAGATTTTCGTGGTCTTAGTGATAAATCATTTGATGGTCGTGGAAACTACAATATGGGTATTAATGAGCAAATCGTATTCCCAGAAATTGATTTTGAAAAAGTAACAAAAATGCGTGGCATGGATATCGCAATCACGACCAATGCAAAGAACGATGATGATGCTAAGAAATTATTGGCGATGTTTAATTTCCCATTTAAAGGATGACATAATGGCTAAAAAGTCTATGATACATAGAGACGTCAAGCGAGCAAAATTAGTCGCAAAGTACAAAGAAAGACGTCTTGAGTTAAAGAAAATTATTAAGAGTGTTCACACTTCTGATGAAGACCGTTTTCAGGCAATGATTAAATTACAGTCACTACCAAGAGATGCTTCACCAGTTCGTCAGCGTAATCGTTGTGGCCTCTCTGGTCGTCCACATGGCTTTTATCGTAAATTTGGCTTAGCCAAGTCTCAGCTCAGAGAACGTGCCATGAATGGTGAAATTCCTGGTTTATCTAAAGCAAGTTGGTAGGAGAACAGTATGAGTATGTCTGACCCAATAGCTGATATGTTGACCCGAATTAGGAATGCACAGGCAGTTAATAAAGCACAAGTAAGCATCCCTGCTTCAAATTTAAAGTCTGCTATTGCAAGTGTTATGCAGGATGAAGGTTACATTACGTCTTTTGCAATTGATGGCGATAATGCTGCAAATAAAACATTAACAATTAAATTAAAGTACTACGGCAACAAGCCTGTCATTGAGTCATTAGAAAAAATTTCTAAGCCTAGTTTAAGACTTTATGCCAGCAAAGATAATATGCCAAGCGTACTTAACGGTCTAGGCATTGTTATCGTTTCAACGCCAAAAGGTGTTATGACAGGACAAGCTGCCAAGGCGCAAAATATTGGTGGCGAAGTTTTGTGTAGTGTTTCTTAATAGTGGAGATTTAAGATGTCTAGAGTTGCAAAATCACCAATTACAATACCAGATGGCGTAGAAGTGTCACAGTCTGGGGAAGTCTTAACTGTTAAGGGAAAACTGGGTGAAATGACTATGAATGTCCATTCATCAGTCACTATTAAAAACACTGATAATGTCTTGACTTTTTTTCCGGTAAAGAATAGTCAGATAGAAGAAAAAAGCGCCTGGGCTCAAGCGGGAACAGTAAGAGCTAATACATTTAATTTAATTAAAGGTGTAACAGAGGGATGGGAAAAGAAATTAACTTTGATTGGTGTCGGTTATCGTGCTCAAGCAAGAGGTAAGGTCTTAAGTTTAACTTTAGGTTTTTCTTATCCAGTAAATTACGATTTGCCTGAGGGTGTTAGTGTTGAAACACCTTCGCAGAAAGAAGTTTTAGTGAAAGGAATCGACAAACAAAAAGTAGGTCAAGCGGCTGCTGAAATTAGAGCGTTTCGTCCACCTGAGCCATATAAAGGCAAAGGAGTTCGTTATACAGATGAACAAGTTGTTCGTAAAGACGCTAAAAAGAAATCATAGATTGAAAGGTAGTTAGATGAAATTTGCAAAAAAACAAGCCCGTATAAGAAGGGCAACAAAATTTAGAGCAAAGCACGCTGAAAGAGGTGTAGAGCGTTTGTGTGTCCACAAATCTTCCCAGCATATCTATGCTCAGATAATTAGTAGCTGTGGCACTAAAACGTTGGCTTCAGCCTCAAGCGTGTCTGCCAAAATTAAAAATGGTGGTAATGTTGAGGCGGCTACGAAAGTGGGAGATTTAATAGCAAAGGCTGCCAAAAAGGCTAAAGTAGCTAAAGTCGCATTTGATCGTTCTGGTTTCAAATACCATGGTCGAGTCAAGGCGCTTGCAGAAGCTGCAAGAGAAGGCGGTTTAGATTTCTAATTATGAGTTTTTTAAAGGTTTAAAGAATGGCTGAAAATAAGAGAAAAAATTACACAGTAGAAAGTGAATTCATCGAAAAACTGGTTAATATTCGACGCGTTGTTAAAGTAGTTAAAGGTGGTCGAATCTTCGGTTTTTCTGCTTTAGTGGTTGTCGGTGATGGTAACGGAAAAGTCGGTTACGCTACTGGTAAAGCACGCGAAGTTCCTATAGCTATTCAAAAAGCGATGGATAAAGCAAAAAGATCAATGAAATTAGTACCATTAGTTAACGGCACACTTCATTATCCAATTACTTCATGTGTCGGTGCCGCAAAGGTTTATCTTCAACCTGCTTCTGAAGGTACTGGCGTAATTGCTGGTGGTCCAATGAGAAGTGTTTTAGAGGCTGTGGGTGTGCACAATATTTTGGCAAAATGTAACGGTACACGTAACCCAATAAGTGTTGTTAGAGCTACTATTGATGGATTAACAAAAATGTCATCACCACAGACTATTGCAGCTAAAAGAGGTAAAACTGTTGAAGAAATTACTGGGGAAGTGTGATGGCTGAAGAAAAAATAGAAAAAAAAGCAGCATCAAAAAAGGCTGTTTCTAAAAAATCATCAGCCAAAGAAGTTGCTGTAAAAAAAGCGCCTGCCAGGAAAGTTGCTACTAAAAAAGTATCAACCAAAGAAGTTGCAGTAAAAAAAGAGCCCACTAAGAAAGTTGCCACTAAAAAAGCAACCCTAAGTGTGACTTTAATTAAAAGTTTTTATGGTCGTCTTCCTGTGCATCGCGCTACGGTAAATGGTCTTGGTTTAAAGCGAATCAACCATACAGTAGAGTTGCAGGATACGCCAGAAGTAAGAGGCATGATTAATAAAGTTTCTTACTTATTAAAAGTAGAGGGGTAAGCAATGAATCTTAATACATTGAAGCCTGCATTGGGCGAAAAATCTGGCAGAAAGCGTGTCGGTCGCGGTATGGGTTCTGGCCTTGGAAAAACATGTGGCCGAGGTCATAACGGACAAAGTTCTCGCTCTGGTGGTTCTACCAAGATTGGATTTGAGGGTGGCCAGATGCCATTACAAAGAAGATTGCCAAAAGTGGGCTTTACTTCACGCATCTCAAGGGTAACTTCGCAAGTAACTCTCTCTCAACTTGATAAGTTAACTGAAACTGACATTAATATTGATGTTTTAAAGAAAAACAACCTTGTTACTAAAAATATTCTAAGAGTCAAAGTTATGCTTTCAGGTGAAATTACACGTGCCGTTAACTTGACTGGTATTAAGGTAACAAAAGGTGCGAAAGCAGCTATTGAAGCTGCCAAAGGAACCATTAGCGAGTAATGAAATGAGCCAATCACCTCTAGGACTTAGTGAAGATTTAATAAAGCGCTTGCTTTATCTATTGGGTGCGTTAATCGTTTTTAGACTGGGGACACATATTGTGATTCCATTCATATCTCAGACAGCACTCGCTTCTTTAGTAGAAGACAACAGAGATGGTATTTTGGGTATGTTTAATATGTTCTCAGGAGGAGCGTTAGAACGCTTATCTATATTCACTCTTGGAATAATGCCTTATATTTCCTCATCAATTATCATGACACTTATGACTTCTGTGGTGCCTCATTTTGAGCAATTAAAGAAAGAAGGTGAGCGTGGTAGAAGAAAAATTACTCAATATACTCGTATGGGTACTTTGTTTTTGGCAGTCTTTCAATCGTATGGAATTTCAATAGCATTACAATCACAATCAGGAGCAGGAGTTGCTCTGGTAACAAACCCTGGTCTGACATTTAGCTTTGTTACTGTTGTGACGATGACGACAGGAACACTATTCTTGATGTGGTTAGGAGAGCAGATCACTGAAAAAGGTGTTGGTAACGGTATTTCAATGATTATTTTTGCAGGTATCGTTGCTGGATTACCTGTCTCATTAGGTAATACGCTTAGTATGGTAGGTACTGGTGAATTAAGTGTTTTTGCTCTTGTAATAATCTTGATTATGGTAGCTCTAGTGATGGGCTTTGTTGTCTTTATGGAAAAAGGCCAGAGACGAATAACTGTGAATTATGCCAAGCGTCAGCAAGGACGTAAAATGGTCGGAGGTCAAAGCTCCTATCTGCCTCTTAAAATCAACATGGCGGGTGTTATTCCGCCAATTTTTGCCTCTAGCATTATTCTATTTCCAGCAACATTGGGTGGTTGGTTTTCACAAACAGAAGGACTAGGCTGGTTGGCAGATATCACTTCAAGTATATCCCCGGGTCAGCCGCTATATATCATGTTCTATGCTGCTGCGATTGTGTTTTTTACTTTTTTCTATACAGCACTTACATTTAATGCAAAAGATGTAGCAGATAATCTACGCAAGTCTGGTGGCTTTATTCCAGGAATAAGGCCAGGTCAGCACTCAGCGGATTATATTGACAGTGTCACCACAAGGCTAACAGCAGTTGGTGCAATCTATATTACTTCAGTTTGTTTATTGCCTGAATTTTTAATTTTATATTGGAATGTGCCCTTCTATTTTGGTGGCACCAGTCTTCTCATCATCGTTGTCGTGGTGATGGATTTTATCGCTCAAGCGCAATCTCATATGATGTCAAATCAGTATGAAGGTTTGATGCGTACAGCGAACTTAAAGTAAGGGTTAGTTATGAAAGTAAGAGCATCTGTTAAAAAAATATGTAAAGATTGCAAAATTATCAAGCGACGTGGAGTGATTCGTGTCATTTGTAAAGACCCACGTCACAAGCAAAGACAAGGGTGATGACATTGACAGGTATTCATTTACAAAGTAAAATTGCACGATTTTTCAACTATAGAATTTTGGGTGAAAATACTCATCACCCTTACTGAGTATTTATCGAGGTATAGGTAGAATTTATGGCACGAATTGCAGGAATAAATATTCCAACAGATAAGCACATTGTAATTGCTTTGCAATCAATTTTTGGCATCGGGCAAACCCGATCAAAATTAATTTGTGAAACGCTAAAACTAGAGCCCAGTACTAAGGTCTCTGAATTAACAGAGAATCAGTTGGAATCTATTCGTGCAGTTGTCTCTAAGTATGAAGTTGAAGGTGATTTAAGACGTGAAGTTGCAATGAATATTAAACGTCTTAGAGATTTAGGGTGCTATAGAGGTATTCGTCATAGGAAGTCGCTTCCTTTGCGTGGTCAAAGAACAAAAACTAACGCCAGAACTCGCAAGGGTCCTCGTCGGTTAATTAAATAATTAGGGCATATGATTATGGCAAAAGAACAATCAACTAAGAAAAAGTCCAAGAAAATCGTTTCAGATGGTATTGCACACATTCATGCAACTTTTAATAATACCATTGTGATGATTACTGATCGTCATGGGAATACTTTATGTTGGGCTACTTCAGGTGGTGCAGGTTTTAGAGGTTCGAGAAAATCAACCCCTTTTGCAGCACAAGTTGCTGCAGGAAGCTGTGGTGAGAAGGCACAAGCTTTTGGTATGAAGAATCTTGATGTTCGAGTTAATGGCCCTGGTCCAGGCAGAGATTCGGCTATCCGTGGCCTCTATGCACAGGGCTTAAAAATTCAATCAATAACTGATGTGACGCCAATTCCACACAATGGCTGTCGTCCATCTAAAAAACGAAGAGTATAAGGGTAAATTATGGCAAGATATACAGGTCCTACATGTAAATTAGCACGTCGTGAAGGTACTGACTTGGAACTTAAGAGCGGCATTAGATCGATCGATTCAAAGTGTAAATTATCACAGTTACCTGGTGTACATGGTGTAAACGCTCGTCGTCAAAAAGGTAGTGGTTATGGCTTACAGTTGCGTGAAAAGCAGAAAGTTAGACGTATATATGGCGTGTTAGAGAAGCAATTCCGACTATATTACAAAAAAGCCAGTTCTAAAAAAGGATCGACAGGCGAGAACTTATTGTCGCTTCTTGAATGTCGCCTTGATAACGTAGTTTACCGTATGGGGTTCGCTTCAACCCGTTCAGAGGCAAGGCAATTGGTTTCTCATAAATCAATCGTAGTGAATGGTAAGGTTGTCAACATACCTTCTTATCAGGTAAATGCAAATGATGAAATCTCTGTTAGAGAGAAAGCAAAAAAACAAAGCCGAATTCAACTAGCAGTTGAGATTTCAGGACAGATTGGATTAGCTGAGTGGGTTGACGTTGATAATAAGTCATTGAAAGGTATATTCAAAAATGTGCCTTCTCGTGATGAATTGTCAGCTGATATTTCAGAACATTTAATCGTTGAATTGTATTCTAAATAGGAATTAAATATGCAAGGAAGTGCAAAAGATTTTCTAAAACCAAAACTAGTCGATTCAGTTGAATTGTCTGCAAACGAGTATCGTGTTGTTCTTGAGCCATTTGAACGTGGTTTTGGACATACATTGGGAAATTCACTAAGAAGAACTTTATTGTCTTCTATGGTTGGTTCAGCAATTACTGAAGTTTCAATTGATGGTGTAATGCATGAATATTCAACCATTGAGGATGTCCAAGAAGATGTGCTTGATATCCTTCTTAACCTTAAGGAAGCCTCTGTAGGACTTAATGCGAGTGAAACCGCTACTGTAATAATCGAGAAAGAAGGTCCATGTCAACTAACTGTAGCAGATATCGAAGCAAATGGTACAGATGTATCAGTATTTAACCCTGGGAAAGTTATCGCGACTATAAACGAAGGTGGCAAAATTAGAATGACAATTACAATTGGCACTGGTGTTGGATATGATGTTGCTGGTTCTCGAACTGTTGACTCCGAAACTATTGGTAGTATTCAGTTGGATGCAAGCTTTTCACCAATCAAACGTGTCAGTTTTACAGTGGAATCAGCACGTGTTGAACAAAAAGTAAACCTAGATAGGTTGAATATTATTATTGAAACAAACGGTTCAGTTGACGCGGAAGAGGCAGTTAAGCGTGCAGCAACGATACTGCAAGATCAACTCTCATCATTTGTAGAACTTGAGCCGGTAGTTGAGGAAGAACCACAGCCAACTTCTGACGATTTCCCTCAGATGTATTTGTCTGCTGTCGATGAGCTGGAATTAACGGTTCGTTCTGCCAATTGTTTAAAAGCAGAGCAAATATACTACATTGGCGACCTTATTCAAAAATCAGAGCAGGACTTATTAAGGACGCCAAACTTGGGTCGTAAGTCGCTTAATGAAATTAAAGAAGTCCTAACTGAAAAAAATCTTGAACTCGGTACAGAGATAGAAAACTGGCCTCCAGTTGATCTAATGAGTGAATAAGGATAAATAATGAGACACAGAAAGTCAGGTAGACAACTTAACCGTAATTCATCACATAGAAAAGCGATGTTTCAGAATATGGTAAATTCACTATTCTTGCATGAAGCTATTAAAACAACTTTGTCAAAAGCAAAGGAACTTCGTCGTGTAGTTGAGCCATTAATTACTAAGGCGAAATCAGACAGTGTCTCAAACCGTCGTCACGTATTCTCGAAGTTACGTGATGATGCAATGGTTGCAAAGTTATTTACCGAATTGGGTCCATTTTATAAAGACCGTCCTGGTGGTTATGTTCGCATTCTTAAGGCAGGCTTTCGCACAGGTGATAAGGCCCCAATGGCTGTAGTGCAATTAGTTGATTTTGAAAGTGGTGAACAAACTATTACAGAAGCTCCAAATGAAAAAACGCAAGAAGAATCTTAAAGGAATTTTTATATGCCAGCAATTAAAGTAAGAGAGAATGAGCCATTTGATATTGCGCTTCGTCGTTTCCGACGCTTATGTGATAGAGCCGGTGTTATTACAGATGTAAGAAAAAAAGAGTTTTTTGAAAAGCCGACTTGGGTTAATAAACGCAAAAAGGCTGCAGCCGTTAAAAGGACACACAAAGAAATGGCAAAAAACCGTATTCATCGCAAACGTATGTACTAAGAGGTTTCTCTTGGTGCAACATAAAAACGCAATATGTCTCAGCTAAAAAAACGCATTACCGATGATATGAAATCGGCAATGAAAGCGAAAGACAAACAAGCCCTCAAAGCAGTACGTATGATTCTTGGGGCAATCAAACAAAAAGAAGTTGACGACCGCATCGAGCTTGATGATGCACAAGTGATGGCCGTTATTCAAAAAATGGTCAAGCAACGCAAAGATTCCATATCTCAGTTCTCTGACGCTGGTCGAACTGACTTAGTTGAGGTAGAGGAGGCTGAGCTGGTTATCATTAATAGCTACATGCCAGAGCAACTAAGTGATGTAGAAGTTGCTGCAGCTGTGGATAAGGCGATAACCGATTCTGGTGCAGATTCTATGAAAGACATGGGCAAACTTATGGGTATGCTCAAAGGCCAGCTAGACGGCAAAGCTGGCATGGGTCAGGTTTCTCGTCTTATCAAAGACAGATTGTCATAAATCAACCTAGCTCTGTAGATCCTTCTTGAAGGTGGTCGGTGTTATGTTTGTTTGACTAATGAACCACCGGATAAAGGAAGATGGCTCTGCGTAACCTAGTAAGTATGAGATAACTTTAACAGACTGTCCCTCCTTTAACATCAGTTTCGCTCTTTTTAATTTATGTTGGTTAAATGTTTGACGAAAATTCGTTTTATTTTTTGACAACTGATTTCGAAGCGAATTAACACTCATACTCAGCTGACTAGATATTTCCTCAATGTTGACGTTGTTGTAGTTATTTTCATAATTACACAGTAGAGTTTCTACCCTATCAATCATGTTGCTTTGGGTTTGTTTCTGTTGTAACTTTTTTTGAGCAATTGAGACTAAAAAAGCAACTAATTTTGAGTCAGCAATACTATTTTTTTTCATAAAAGTATTGTGGCTAATCACAATAGAGGTTTCAGTACCATTAAAATTAATTGGGCAATTAAAAACTGATTTTTCATTGATGGATTTATTGCTTGGTTGTATTTTAGTAGTGATATGTTTAATTGCATATCTTTTTGACCTGATAAAGGCGGCAAGCATTGATAAACATAAGTTTTCATATAGACTTGGGTATTCTATTATAGGGTCTGCAATGAATTGAATTTTTACAATGTCCTGATGTTTGGTGACTAAAACTTTGATACCCTCAAGCTCTATATTAATATATGTCTGAAGTAATTTAAAACTCTCTTTCAGGTGCCTTGAATAAACAAATATTAGACCTAATAATTCAGCATAGTTCGGTCTTATTTGTGCCATTTTAGAATAATTAATCGAGATTAGTTCGTCATCAAAAGTAGACTCAGCTTGAATAAAAAAATTTAAAAACACCTCAATAGGCAGTGTTAAATTTTGATTCAATAATATTTTTTCAGGTAAACCTATTCTGCTGCAAATTTCACCAACCTCTTTGGGATAAATTTGTTGAAGTCTTAGAATGGATTTCCAAGCAATGCTATGTATGTTCATGCAATTACAGTTTTGTTAATTGTAAGAAAGTGTTAATATTTTATTATATTATGATAACTAAGTTTCTATTTTTGTCACTATACTTATTAATCATTTATTGAAGTGCGCATCTCGTTTAACCTGAAGTTCTAAATAGGCATTAATTTTTATGTTAGAAAATATATTTCAATATTCGCTTTTTTCGTTTGTGTTAATAAGTTTTTTGCTTTTACTTGTATTGGTAAAAACAAAATTAAAACTTTGGCAGGTATGGTTGCTGGCTACCGCGTTGGCATATCCTGGTGCCGTTATAGCTGGTCATTTAGGTGCACAGATTGTATTAGTTATACTGCTGTTACTAGGAATATTCCTTGTCCCTAGCATCAGGCTATCAATATTTACTAAGCCTCTGTTTAATGCCATGCGTAAGGCATTACCTCCGATTGGCTTGACTGAGAGGATTGCTCTCGAAGCAGGAAGCGTGTGGTGGGATGCCGAACTATTTCAAGGTAATCCAAATTGGAAAGAGTTATCAGAACTGGAGGCGACAGAACTAACAGAAGAGGAACAAAGTTTTGTCGACAATGAAGTTAATACGCTCTGTTCTATGATCAACTCTTATGAAATAGTGGCCAACCAAGACCTGCCAGAAGAGGTCTGGCGTTATATTTTCGATAATGGTTTTCTTGGCATCATTATTTCCAAAGAGTTCAATGGTTTAGGATTCTCACACTTTGCGCATGCAACAATTGTAGGTAAACTTTCTTCAGCTTCTCAATTTTTAGGTATTGCCGTTATGGTTCCAAATTCATTAGGTCCTGGAGAGCTGCTTCTTAAATATGGCACTGAAAAACAAAAACAACATTACTTGCCTCGCTTGGCAAAAGGTCAAGAGATTCCTTGCTTTGGTCTGACATCGACTGTTGCCGGTTCTGATGCTGGATCACTTGAAGACAATGGAATTGTTTGTTATGGAGACTATGAGGGCGAGAAGGTGCTAGGGTTCAGGCTCAATTGGGAAAAGCGCTACATTACACTGGCTCCTATTGCCACAGTAATAGGTTTGGCTTTTAAGGCTTACGACCCAGACAACTTATTGCCCAAAGATCACCCTCTTTACGAAAAAAAGGATTTAGGTATCACTTGTGCACTGATACCTCGCGAGACTCAGGGTGTCAGCATAGGTACTCGTCATCTTCCAGTTGGTGAGCCTTTTCAAAATGGCCCTATTTATGGTGAAGATGTTTTCATACCTATGGATTGGATTATTGGTGGTGAAAAGATGATTGGGCATGGCTGGAGAATGTTGATGGAGAGTTTAAGCGTCGGAAGAGGTATTTCGTTGCCGGTCACCGGCGCATCTGCAACACAAGCAATGCTCTTAACCACAAGTGCCTATTCTCAAACCCGTGAGCAGTTTGGTATATCGATAGCAAGTATGGAAGGTATTCAAGAGAAACTAGCAACGCTAGCGACCAATGCATACAGAGCGACTGCAAACATTAACCTATCGACATGGGCTCTTGACGCTGGTCACAGGCCGTCAATTATATCTGCCATCGTTAAATATCGAAATACCCAGCTACTTCAGCAGTCTGCAATAGATGCAATGGATGTTCATGGGGGAAGGGCAGTTATGCAAGGCAAAAGAAACTATGTTGCTAACGTCTATGCTGGCGCACCTGTAGCTATTACCGTTGAGGGGGCAAACATACTTACTAGAAGTTTAATGATTTTCGGACAAGGCTTAATTCGTTGCCATCAAACGATGCTGGATGAACTAAATGCACTCCATGATAATAACAAAAAATCAATTCTAAATTTTGATAAAGCGCTCACAAAGCATGTCGGAAACTTTATGAGGAATATTGCAAGGGCAATCCTTTTTTCTTGGACTCGTGGGCGATTAGCAAAACCCTATGGCGATTCTACCACTAGGGTGTATTATCGAAATTTGGCAGTTTTATCGGCCAAGTTTGCCTGCCTGAGTGATATTGCTTTATTACTATTGGCGGGCTCCTTAAAGCGCAAAGAGATGGTTTCGGGCCGTTTTGCCGATGCAATTTCTGCAATGTATGAAATTAGCGCCTGCTTGAAGCTGTACGAGGAAAAATTTCAAAACGACGACAAGGTAAAAAGCATTTTGAAGTTGTCAGTCCTTAAATTAGTTAAAGAAGCAGATACAGCAATGCTAACTAATATAGAAAGCTTGCCAGTTAATCGAGTTGTAAAATTACTATTGAAGTTTTTATTTTTTCCATTTTCTGTAACAAATGCCAAAATAGATGACCGGTTAATTGTTTCTAGCTCTAAATCTATTGCTGATATCGACTGGTTATTAGAGAATTTCTCAAGTTGCTTGTGCTCTGATTTAAAAGACATTCCTGGTCATCCGTTCTATATTTTATTTCAAGGCTATGAGGCAGGAATTTTGTTAAAAGCACTCAAACAAAAGGTAAAAAAAGCTGGATACAAATACCAGCCAAGTTCAACCCTAGAGTTCTGGTTACAGGAGTTGGTTGATAATGAAGTTTTAACCAGCGAAGAAAAAAATGACTGGCTACGATTAAATGAAATAGTTCTCGAATCACTTAAGGTTGATGATTTTGAAAATTTGGAGACATAAATTAATAGGAAAACTATGAAACAATATTTTGATAAAGCTTTTAGCAAAATTGCTGTACTCGGCTCAGGCACTATGGGTGGTCAAATTGCAGCACATTTCGCGAATTTAGGCTTCGAGGTTGTTATGTTTGATGTGAGTGAAGAAGTCTTAGCTAAGTCACTTGCAGTTCTAAAGAAACTAAAGCCAACACCTTTGGCAAGTCAATCGGTGCTTGATTTAATTAAAACGTCTACTTACGAGTCGATGGATATTTTAGCGCAGTGTGATTTTATTATTGAATCTGTCGTTGAAAATCTAGACATCAAAAAACAATTATTTGCCAATATAGCGCCTTACGTTAATGACAATGCAGTTCTAGTTACAAACACCTCTGGATTGTCTATTCAAAAAATTGCTGAACACTCACCAGAACATTTAAGAAGTCGAATTTTTGGAGTCCATTTCTTCAACCCGCCTAGATACTTACCTCTAGTTGAAATCATTAGAACCTCTTATAGTGATGAAAAATTACTAAATAAGGCTGAAGGCTTTATCACTTCTGCATTAGGCAAAGAGGTTGTCTATGCAAAAGATAGCCCTGCCTTTATTGCCAATAGAATTGGTGTCTTTTCTTTATTGGTTGTCTTGAAACATGCAGAGAATTTCTCTCTTTCTGCGGATACTGTAGACGCCTTGACTGGTAAGAGGGTTGGTAGACCCGCTAGTGCAACCTTTAGAACGCTAGATATTGTTGGACTTGATGTGATGTCGAATGTAGTCAAGAATATATATGAGAACGCTAAAGATGACCCTTGGATTGAGTTATTTAAGTTACCAGCATGGATTGATGATTTAATTGAAAAAGGTTGTCTTGGAAGTAAAACAAGGAAGGGTATTTACGAAAAAAAGGGCAAGGATATTTATGTTTTTGATCCAAAGAGAAATGAATACAGGCTATCAGATAAAACTATCAGCCCTGAAGTCAAAAAAATTCTTAAAGAAAATGGCAGTATAGAAAAAGCTTTACTGTCTTTATCTGAATGTGATGACCCTCAGGCCCAGTTTTTATGGGCTGTCTATCGGGATGTTTTCCACTATGCCTGTTATCAGTTAGAGCATGTTGCTGAAACTGTGAGATGTGTTGACTTAGCACTAAAATCCGGCTTTGGATGGCAGAAGGGTATATTTGAACAGGCTCAGCTGACTGGTTGGAGTGCTATGAGAGATAACTTAATAGCCGATATTGATAGCGGTAAGGTTCTTTTAGAAGAGCCGTTGCCATCTTGGGTCTCAGATAGGTCCTTTGTTTATAGCGAAGAAGGTGCCTTTGATCCAAAAAAAGATCAATATATTCCGAGATCTTCTCATCCTGTTTATGAGAGGCAACTATTTAAACCTCTATTACATGGCGAGAAGCAGCACCAACAAAAAGTTTTGTTAGAAAGTGATACAACTAAGTTAATTGATATTGGTGATGGTGTCGCCAGTATATCTTTTAAAACGAAAATGAATGTTTTAAGTTCTGGTGTCTTACTTGATATCCCTAATTGTCTTGATTTTCTTGAGGAAAATGGCTTTCATGCTTTGATATTTAGACAAGAAAAAGAACATTTTTGTGCTGGCGCAAATCTTTATGAAATTATTTCAGCGATTAAGCTAGGTCTTTTAGAAAAAGATCCAGGCGTGGCTTCAAAAGCTAAGAAGAAGGCCTTTGAAGTTATGCATCCAGAACTACCAAAACTAGGCAAGCTCTACTCGATCAAAAAAACTGTCTCTATGTTGCAGGAATCACTGATGCGTTTAAAGCATGGCAGAATACTAACCATTGCAGCAGTTGATGGGCTGGCTTTGGGAGGTGGTTGTGAGTTGCTTTTGCATTGCAATAGGATAGTTGCCTCTATGAACTCTTTTATCGGTTTGGTTGAAGTAGGTGTCGGAGTTTTTCCTGCTGGTTGTGGCAGTAAAGAGATGGCTTTAAGGGCATATTCCAATAAAGAAACAGAAGATATTTTTCCATTGCTGTCTAAGTACTTTGAACAAATTGCCACGGCTAAATTTTCAGCAAGCGCTTTAGAGGCCAAAGAAATGGGCTATCTGAAAGCTGACGATGTTATTATTGCCAATCCAAATGAGTTGCTTTATGTTGCAAAACAGCAGGCACTGGCATTACTTGAATCTGGCTTTAAACCACCTTTAGATACTACTTTCAAAGTTGTTGGTAAGGCAGGTTATGCCAACATTATGGCGCAGGTAGTGAATCTTTATGAGGGCCACTTTATGTCGGACCACGATAATTTTATTATTACTCGTCTAGCTAAAGTAATGACTGCCTCAAAAGTTGAAGAGAATACTGTAGTTAACTCACAAATGATCCTTGACTTGGAAAAAAAGTATTTTATTGAACTCTTGGGAACGCAAAAAACTCAAGACCGAATTGAATACATGTTAAAGAATAGCAAACCGCTTCGTAATTAATTGGAGAAAAAAATGAGAAAAGCTTATATCGTAGATGCAAAAAGAACTCCAGTTGGAAAGGCTCGTGGTTGCTTGTCTAAAATCAGGGCAGATGATCTATTGGTTCATGCAATACAAAGTGTTTTGACGGCCTCTGATGAGAGCCAAGAGATTAACAATAATATAGATGATATTATTGTTGGCTGTGCGATGCCAGAGGGACCTCAGGGCCTCAATGTAGCTCGAATAGCAACACTGTTAGCAGGGCTTCCAGATTCAACTCCAGCATATACCCTAAACCGATTTTGTTCTTCTGGTTTACAATCTGTTGCCAACGCAGCAGATCTCGTTAAATCAGGCTCTGCAGACCTTGTGATTGCAGCCGGTGTGGAAAGTATGAGTAGTGTTCCAATGACTGGCTTTAAGCCTTCTGTTAACCCAAAAGTGTTAGAAGATGAAAATATAGCCATAGCCTATGGTATGGGCTTAACAGCTGAAAAGGTTGTGCAGAAATATAGCATCAGCAGAGATGAGCAAGATGAGTTCGCCTTTAATAGCCATCAAAAAGCAATCTTGGCTAATAAAGATGGTTTATTTACAAATGAAATTTCCCCCATAACAACAGTTGAAACTGGCTATTCTCTTGATTCTAAGGAATATACAACTTCAACTAATGTCGTGTCCAAGGATGAGGGGCCTAGAGAAGACACCAGTATCGAGATTTTAGGAAAATTAAGGACTGTTTTTGCTCAGGACGGTTCGGTGACTGCAGGCAACAGTTCACAAATGTCAGATGGTGCAGCAGCAGTTTTAATTGCAAGTGAAGAGGCGCTTAAAAAATATAACTTAAATCCAAAAGCGGAGTTTTTGGGCTTTTCTGTTGCTGGGGTGCCAGCAGAAATAATGGGCATCGGACCAGTAAAAGCAGTCCCTAAGGTTTTAACATCGGTTGGTTTGGGTATTGATGATATCGGCTGGATAGAGCTCAATGAAGCTTTTGCAGCACAATCTTTGGCAGTCATTAAAGAATTAGGCCTTGATTCAGAAAAAGTCAATCCACTAGGTGGAGCGATTGCGCTTGGTCATCCCTTAGGTGCAACAGGTTCCATTAGGACAGCTACAATTTTGTCAGCGATGAAAAGAAACAATATTGATTATGGCATGATAACAATGTGCATAGGTACAGGAATGGGTGCCGCTGGCATTATAAAAAATATAAAAAACTAAATGGATAATAAAAATTTTATCCACAACCTGAGGTTGCCAATTATTCAGGCACCTATGTTTATTGTCTCTAACGCAAGACTGGTTATTGCTTCTTCTCGTGCTGGCATTGTTGGCTCTTTTCCGACTGCAAATTGTAGAACCTTGGAAGCGCTAGATCAATCCTTTTCGGAAATAACTAGCGCCCTTGGTAGTGGCAAGAATTCATTGCCCTGGGGAGTTAATATTATCGTTAGTAAGATGTATGCTCGCAGTAGCGATGACATAGAGTTAATCTTGAAACATAAGCCGCCTATTGTAATAACCTCTTTAGGAAACCCCAAACAAGTTGTTGAGAAAGTGCACGAATATGGCGGCCTGGTTTTTTCGGACGTCATTAACTTATATCATTCACAAAAAGCAATCGATGCTGGTGTGGACGGTTTAATATTGGTCTGCAATGGTGCCGGAGGGCATACAGGCGACTTGTCACCATTTGCGTTTGTATCAGAGGTAAAAGAAATATTTGACGGCATTATTATTGTCGGAGGTAGTATTAGCTCAGGCGAGTCCATTTTGGCCATTCAAGCTTTGGGAGCGGATTTGGCATACATGGGTACGCGCTTCATCGCAACAAAAGAAAGTGATGCTAGTGATGAATTTAAAGAAATGATTGTTAATGCATCTGCTAAGGAGATTATTAAATCTAACAAGATTACTGGGGTTAATGGAAATTGGCTTGAGCAGTCACTCAATAACTCAGGTATTGCCACTAATGAGGGGGGCGTTAAGAGCGCTCTGAGTGACTTAAAGAGGATGGCAATGCCAATCATAAAACAAAAATTAAAGGTCGATTTTGATATCAGTAAAATTACTGCTAAGAGGTGGCGTGACATTTTTTCAGCAGGTCAAGGAGTGGGTTCTATTTCTAATATCCCTAGGGTGAAAGATTTGGTGTTAGAATTAGAGCAACAACACATGAAGTCAAAAAATAGTATTTTATAAGGGACAACAAAATGTTAACTAAGCCAGTAAAAAGAGACTCAAAACATAACAGAACAATCAAGGGTAAGGGCTATAAAAGAGAGGATGGATTATGGGATATCGAGGTATTCCTACTAGACACTAAGACTTATTCATTTAAAAATATGCATAGAGGTTATATTAGTGCAGGAGAGCCGCTGCACGATATGGCCATTAGACTAACACTCGATGATGACAGAAAGATTATTGATATAGAAGCTGTTATTGGCTCAGGCCCTTATAACGTATGTCCTCAAGCGGTGATAAATTGTGAAAAATTAAAAGGGGAATTTGTAGTATCAGGCTTTAATAGGAAGGTTTTAAAAATATTAGGTTCAGAAAAAGGGTGCCGGCATATAACAGATTTATTGGCTCATGCTGCTACGATAGCTTATCAAACCCTCTGGAAAGAAAAAACAGCAGAGGGTAGCAAGAAAATTTCTTTGGAAGAGGCTAAATCTATTGGGAAAAAATTTGAAAATTCTTGTTATGCATTAAAAAAGGATGGAGAAGTTTATAATCAATATAAACAAATATTGATAAATAAAGTTAAGGAGAGTTAATTTAACCGAGAGGATATATGGAAGGCAACATACCAAGCAATATCGAAGAGACTGACTTTTTTAAAGAGAATGCAAATCTAGTAGATTTTTTTAACAACTCTTGCAATAAGCATAGTGAAAAAATAGCTTTTGAAAGTTTTGGTGTTGAGATGTCTTTTGACGAGCTTTCTGTGCAAGTAAATTCCTTTGCCTCATGGCTCAGTCAAAGTTTCAAGCCTGGAGACAGGATTGCCGTTATGATGCCAAATATGTTGGCTTATCCAGTTATCGTTTATGGTGCATTGATGGCTGGAGTTATTGTCGTCAATATAAACCCTCTATACACTCCAAGAGAATTAGAGCATGTATTAAGAGACAGTGAAGCCGAGTTACTATTAGTTTGGGAAGGTGTTGCCCATGTTGTCGAAAAATCAGACCTTGCTAGCATAGATAAAGTGGTAGTTACTACCGTTGGAGATCTTCTTGGTTTTAAAGGGAAGATTATTAATTTTGTTGCCAGAAAGGTTAAAAAATTAGTACCAAAATTTAATATAAATGGCACACTAGCGTTCACAGAAGTTTTAAATGAAGGCGTAAAAATTGATTTTACTGGTGTTGATATATCGATAAATGACACCGCATTTTTGCAATACACTGGTGGCACAACTGGAGTGTCTAAGGGGGCAATACTGACACATCGAAATATTCTAGCAAACATTATTCAAGCTTTTTTTACTCTCGATCCACAAATGTATGAAAACTCTGATAAAGAGCAAAGGGTTGCAATTTGTCCGCTACCGCTTTATCACATTTTTGCGCTCACAGTGCACAACTTCATGTTGTTTCATATTGGTGTCAAGAGCGTTCTCGTCACCAACCCAAGGGACCTCAAAACTTTTATTTCAATTATGAAAAAACATAAGTTTCATATGATTTCTGGGGTTAATACCCTTTATGAAGCACTACTTAATAGTGACAGCTTTAAAGATTTAGATTTTAGTAACCTGATTATGTCTTTGAGCGGTGGGATGGCGGCATTAGATACAACTGCAAAGAGATGGTACGGGGTGACAAATTCAATTTTTTGGCAGGCCTATGGATTGACAGAGACCTCACCATTAGTCAGTGTGCCTGACTACAAACAAAAGGAATTTACTGGCTCAGTTGGTTTGCCTACAGCCTACACTGAAGTGCAAATTCGAGATGAAAATGACCAGGCAATCACCGAGCTTAATGAACCTGGAGAGTTATGTGTACGTGGTCCACAAGTTATGAGTGGTTATTGGAACTCTGAAGACTCTGGGCTAGATGAGAACAACTGGTTTAAAACTGGAGATATTGCTAGAATAGATGAAACTGGTAATATTTTTATTGTTGATCGTAAAAAAGACATGATCCTAGTCTCTGGTTTTAATGTTTATCCTAACGAAGTTGAAGCAGTAGTCAATGAACATCCCGCTGTTATGGAATGTGGCTGTGTTGGCGTGGAAGATGAAAAATCTCAAGAAAGTGTAAAAGTTTATATAGTCCTGAATGAAGGACAAAATGTTGCAGAAGACGATATTATCACTTTTTGTCGTGATAAGTTAACTGCCTATAAAGTTCCAAAACACATCGAATTTATTGATGAAATTCCAAAAACGAATGTTGGCAAGGTTTTAAGAAGGGAGCTCAAAGCTAACTCTTAACTTTATATTGCCCCACTCCTTGAAAGTCTGAATAAATATTCGAAGGAGTGTTTTCATACTAAAACTATATTTAAAGTTTAAACCTAGTATAAATCTACATAAGATAAAAGTCTAAATTTCTTTTCATGTTGAGGGAGATTTATCTTCCTTCTAGTATCAAAAGCTCTAGTTTATTTTTTTCTAAATACCGGGATAATTACTTTGTCACTGCCATGATCTTTGTCTGGATTATTGCCATAGGCATATACTTCATGAAAATTGGGCTTTGTTATACTCTTTTCAATCTCTAAAAATTTTTTATCAAATCCAGCTTTTTTATATAACTTATAATGAATTGTGAAAACAAAAAGACCGCCAGATCTGGTGACTCTTAAAAGTTCATCTAATACATCTGGCCCGACATGACCATGAGTAAAAGTCCCTGCACTTACGATTGCTCCATAATGATTATCATTTATCATTAATCTTTCGGTAAGGTCTGCCTCAATTATTTTTGAATAGCAATTTTTTAATCTAGCAATATTTAGCATTTCAGGAGAAATATCAATAGCATCTATTTCTCTATATGAGTTTACATTTAGACACTCTCCAATGAGCCCTGTTCCTGCACCAACATCTAGAATTGGAGTGTCTTTATTATTGGAATATTTATCATAATATTTGGCTATTGCTGAAGGAGAGCGGTAGTCATTTTGTTTAGCAAAATCACTATCGTATGTAGAAGCCCAGCTTCTGTATAGATTTATAGAATCTTCAGAAGTCTTTATTGAATATGCATCCTTTAAACCCTTTTTTTCTGACATGTAATTCTCTTTATTTAAAAGTATTAGATATACCAACTAAAATAATCAAAAGGTTGATAAGAAGCTATTTTATATATCGAAAATATCGACATATTGACTATTTATACTTTTTATATTTTGAAATCTAAATATAATTACTTCACTAAGAACTTCTACAGCTCTATTAAATTGTATACTGGCCTGTGTATAGAGTATTAAGCTATGTCGACTGAACCTAACTTCACCAACACCATTGAAGAGTGGTCGAATTTTTTTATTCCCCTTACTGACGGCGTTCAGCTTGCAGCACGTGCTTGGCTACCTACCAATGCCATTGAACAACCAGTGCCAGCTATTTTAGAATATATTCCCTATCGAAAACGTGACGGTACAGCCATTCGCGATGAACAAATGCACCCCTATTGGGCTGCTTTTGGTTATGCATGCATGAGAGTAGATATGCGTGGTTGTGGTGAATCTGATGGCTTGTTACTTGATGAGTATTTGCAGCAAGAATTGGAAGATGCTGTTGAAATAATTGGTTGGCTTGCACAGCAAGATTGGTGTAGCGGTAAGGTGGGTATGATGGGTAAATCTTGGGGAGGTTTCAACTCCTTGCAGGTGGCAGCTTTGAGACCAGCTGCACTAAAGGCTATAATCACAGTTTGTTCTACAGATGATCGATACGCTGACGATATTCATTATCGTGGTGGTGCTTTATTGACAGAAAATTTTAGCTGGGCTTCCACGATGTCTTGCTATATGGCCAAGGCGCCCGATCCACTATTACTGCCGGAGACGTGGCGAGAGCATTGGCTTGAACGATTGCAGAACATGCCATTATTAGCAAGAAACTGGCTAGAACACACTTATAAAGATGCTTATTGGAAACATGGTTCTATTAATGAGAACTACTCCGCTCTTAAAGCTGCAGTTTATTGTGTTGGTGGCTGGGGTGATGCCTATTCAGTTGCAATCCCACGCATAATACAAGGCTTGCCTGGTCCGAAAAAAGCTCTGATTGGCCCTTGGGCTCACAAATACCCAAATTTTGCATCACCCAAGCCAGAGGTGGACTTTTTAGCCGAAGCCAAGCGATGGTGGGATTATTGGCTCAAAGATATCAATAACGGTATTATGGATGAAGCTGTTATTGCCGCTTATATTCAAGATGCTGTACCACCTCAAGCGACCTATGAACAGAGGCCTGGACTGTGGGTAGAGGGAAATCAATGGCCACTACAAAGTCAGACAGTAGACTTTAATTTAAGCCCTAATGGACAGTTAACTGATGTCAAAACCATGGGCGAAGTTTCTCTGCAAAGTCCCCTAACTACTGGTTCAGCAAGTGGTGAATATTGCGTGATTTGGTGTGGACCAGATTTTCCAACAGATCAACGTCAAGATGATGTTAATAGCCTGTGCTTTGATACAGAGCCACTTGAACATCCTATATCTATACTGGGTGCTAGTGAATTTAAGGTGACTGTTACAAGTAATCAAAATTGCGGCCAAATAATTGTTCGTCTGTGTGATGTATCTCCGAGCGGTAGCAGCAAAAGGATTAGTTATGGTGTTCTCAATCTTGCTATGCGAGATGGCTTAGATTGTCCGAAGTTGGTGGTGGCCGGCGAGGCAATAAATGTATCTATCAAATTGGATGACACAGGATATCAGATACCGGCTGGACACAGACTGCGTTTAGCAGTGTCAAACGCTTATTTCCCCTTGCTTTGGCCTACACCAAAAAAGACAAAGTTAACTTTGGATTTGGCATCTGCTTGTTTAACTATACCTTGTCATGATCGTAGTGCAGTCTTAGCTCGGGATTTAGGTCAGGGCTACGTTTGTCCAGTTAATAAAACCAAAAAAATAAGGCCAGAAAAGCATGACCGTATGACACAAACTGATGCAACAGATGGTCGTGTAACTACGCTAATTAATGACGATTTTGGTGAGTTTACCTTTCTAGAACACAATCTAACTGTGGGTGAATCCTGTACTGAGAGGCACAGTATATTGCCCGATGACCCTCGCTCTGCTAGTAGTGAATGCCGCTGGCATTCCCATCAATCGCGGCCTGGATGGGATATTAATATTTATACCCAACTAAAGGTAACTTGTGATGCCGACTATTTCTACTTAAACAGTAACATAGAGGCTCTAGAAAATGGTATTCAAATTCATCAACATAAATGGCAAGAAAAGGTATCTAGAGGTTTTTCCTGAGTCAATTAAATTTTCAAATACTGAAAAATTTGGGGCGATAAGACAATGGGCTAAAACTGATGGCGTATAAACAATTTTATTTGAAAGTAATCCTGGCCTGTTGAATTTTACCGAGTTTAATATTGGCTTTCTCTAAGTAATACTTCTTTCGAGTGTTGGCATGCATATACATGTCCTGAAGTCGTGGTTTGTAGCGGAGGTCTTGAGGCTACACAAACGTCCTCAATAGCTATAGGGCAACGTTCAGCAAAGGGGCAGCCTTGTTCAGTAATTTTTACCTCGCGAGCAATACCTGCTTTAGCTTCTCGAGTGGAAAGAGTTTCTTCTAGCCATCCTTGACGCATTTCTGGAACTGATGAAAGTAAAAGTCGAGTATAAGGATGAAATGGTGGCTGAAAAACGGCTGACTTAGAACCTTGTTCGGCCACCCGTCCTGCATATAGAACAACAACTTGGTCGGCGATATTGGCTACGGTATCAAGGTCATGGCTGATGAATAGATAGGTCACTCCAAGCTCATTTTGAAGTCGTTGCAGCAAGTTGAGGATGGCCTTGGCAACAATGGAATCAAGGGCAGAAGTTACTTCATCACAAATAATAAGTTCAGGTTCGGCAGCCAGTGCACGAGCGATACAGATACGTTGTTTTTCGCCACCTGATAGTTCACTTGGTAGTCGGTCTATGTAGCTTTGGGGAAGTTCAATTTGTTGAAGCAACTCATTAATGCGTTGTTCTTTCTCCTTACCTTTTAAACCGAGATAAAAACTCAAAGGGCGACCAATAATATCCCGTACCCGTTGACGTGGATTAAGTGCAATATCTGGCAGTTGGGAAATCATTTGAACTTTCTGTAGTTGTTGTTTTTCCCTATGATTCAACTTATCTGGGAGTGGCTCTCCTCGAAAGTGGATACCACCGAAACGTGCTGGAAGCAGCCCGGTAACAACTCTTGCCAATGTACTTTTTCCGCTACCAGATTCTCCGACCACAGCCACAGTGCGTCCTTTTTCGACCAAAATCGATACATCTTGCAAAATATCGGGTCCTTTACCGTATCCTGCTGTAACAGATTCAATGCTTAGCAGTGTTTTCGGATTCGGAATTTGTGCAGTAATTTTTTCATTTCGACTGCGAGCATCTAATAAATTTTGAGTATATTCTTGTTTGGGACTTTTAAGAATCTGACCGGTACTGTTCACTTCAATCAGATTTCCATGACGCAACACCATCAAATGGTCTGCCATTTGAGCGACCACGGCAAGGTCATGAGTGACATAAATGGCGGCGACGTTTCTGTCAATCACAATTTCTTTAATTGTTTTTAAGACTTCAATCTGAGTGGTTACATCTAATGCAGTAGTTGGTTCATCAAAGATAATCAAGTCCGGCTCACAGGACATTGCCATGGCAACCATCATCCGTTGAAGCTGGCCTCCAGAGACTTGATGTGGCCAACGCTCTCCAATATTTTCAGGATCGGGAAGATCAAGACTTCGATAAAGCGCGCGGCCTTTTTCTTTTGCCTTGCTAAGGCTTAGTATTTTGTGAGCGACCGGCACTTCTGCAAATTGTTCCAGCAAACGATGTGCAGGATTAAAAGCAGCAGCAGCGCTTTGGGCAACATAAGAAATTCGAGTGCCTCTGAGTTTGCGTTTTTCCTCTTCGGACGCAGTTCGCAATTCAATGCCATCAAAAATA
>Ga0209554_1000654_pt1 | contig 28799 bp, 27 predicted proteins | sample MarorgKNORR_S2LV_5_FD_188221 | JGI IMG/M metagenome (GOLD analysis project Ga0209554, IMG submission 188221) | Marine microbial communities from the Southern Atlantic Ocean, analyzing organic carbon cycling - Bottom_A/KNORR_S2/LV (SPAdes) (version 2) | ecosystem: Environmental > Aquatic > Marine... | reverse complement strand
TCATCATCAGAGAGTTTCATTGCTATTTTTCCACTAGATTGTATTTTAACAAAATCTGATAAAGCGTTTCTTCTAACTGTTCCTTTAGCTGTTGAAAATACAATGTTTAAATTTTCCCAAGAAGTTTTATCATTAGGTAAAGGCAAAACTGCAGTTATATTTTCACCTTTAATTAATGGAAAAATTCCAATCATTGGTTTTCCTCTAGCATTAGGTGCAAATTCTGGAAGTTTAAAAACTTTCTTTTGATAAACTTTTCCTTTCGATGAAAAAAATAATACTGAAGACTTTGTATTACCAATAAAAACTTGATTTACAAAATCTTCTTCTCTCATAGCCATAGCTTTTCTACCTTTTCCACCTCTTCTTTGTGCTCTATAGGTTTTTAATGGTACTCTTTTTATATATCCTCTGTGAGTTACAGTAATAACCATATCCTCTGATTCAACAAGATCCTCTTCTTCTATGTCAGCTGTTTCAGTACCAATAATTGTTCTTCTTTCATCAGAAAATTTTTCTTTTATTTCTATAAGTTCTTTTTTAATTTCATCAACAAGCAATTCTTTTTTTTGTAACAAATTTAAATATTCGTTAATTTTTTTTCCTAATTCTTTTGCTTCTTCTACAATCTTATCTCTTTCCAAACCGGTTAATTTTTGAAGTCTTAAATCTAAAATTGCATCAGCTTGTTCAGGGGATAAATCATATTTTCCAGCTTTTTTTAATTTATATCTTGGATCATCAACAATTTTAATAAAACTAATTAAATCTTTTGCAGGCCACTCTTTTTTTAAAAGACTTATTTTTGCATCATTTGGATTTTTTGAATTTCTTATTAATTTAATTACTAAATCTAAATTATTAACAGCAATCATTAAACCTGTTAAATTGTGAACTCTTTCTCTTGCTTTTGATAATTCGAAAAAAAATCTTTTTCTTGTTACTTCTTCTCTAAAAGATACAAAAATACTGATCATTTTTTTCAAATCCATAACCTCAGGACTTGTACCGTCTTTCAGTGCTAATGCATTAACACCAAAACTTGTTCTTAATTGAGTATGTTTAAATAAATTTGCTAAAATAATATCTGGATTTGCACCTTTCTTAATTTCAACAACAATTCTTACTCCTTCACGGTTGGATTCATCTCTTATATCAGAAATATCTTCAACGATTTTGTTTTTTGTAACTTCGGCAATCTTCTCAACTAATTTAGATTTATTAATCGTATATGGAATTTCAGTAACAATAATAGATTTCTTTTTATCCTTTGATTTCTCTTCTATTTGAACTTTAGATTCTATGACAATTGACCCCCTTCCAGTCTTAAATGCTGATAGTATTCCACTTCTACCTTTTATTATTCCGCCAGTTGGAAAATCAGGGCCTTTTACAAATTTTGTTAATTCCTCAATTGTAATTTCTTTATTATCTATATATGCAATACATCCATCTATTACTTCTCCTAAATTATGGGGGGGGATATTTGTTGCCATTCCAACTGCAATTCCACTCGCTCCATTAACTAATAAATTTGGAACTTTTGATGGCAATACAGTAGGTTCAATAGTTGAACCATCATAATTTTCAATAAAACTAACTGTTTCTTTATCAAGGTCATCTAATAATTTATCAGATACCTTTTTTAATCTTGCTTCAGTGTAACGCATTGCAGCAGGAGCATCTCCATCCATTGAACCAAAATTACCTTGGCCATCTATTAGAGGTAATCTTAAAGAAAATTCCTGTGCCATCCTGACCATTGATTCATAAATAGCACTATCCCCATGTGGGTGATATTTACCCATTACATCACCAACTATTCTGGCTGACTTATGATAAGGTTTATTATAGTGAAATCCAGATTGTTGCATTGAATAAAGAATTCTTCTATGTACAGGTTTAAGACCGTCTCTTGCATCAGGAAGTGCTCTGCTAACAATAACACTCATTGCATAGGACAAATAAGAAGTTTCCATTTCTTTTTTTAAAGAAAGATTTACTACATTTCCAAAATTACCATTGCCTGAGTCTTTATCAACCGGTGGCCCTTTTTTATTAGAACCATTATTAGAATTTGAACTACCTAACGTTGTATCGCTCAAAATAAACTCCTTATTAAAATAAAAAAATTAGAACGGTATATCTTCGTCATTAAGATTATCAGATTTATCATCTATATCTTTTTCTTTATTTTCTTTAGCATCAATATCTTTTTCTTTATTTTCTTTAGCATCAATTTCTTTTTTTGAACTATCATCATTTTTTAAATTTTTGGGCTCTTCAGTCAATTCTTGATTACTACCCTTTGCACTGAGAATATCAATTCTACAACCGTAGCCTTGAATTACAATTTCAGTTGTATATTTTTCAATTCCTGAATCATCTGTCCATTTTCTTGTTTGAAGTGACCCTTCAATATAAAGTTTAGTACCTTTCTTAACATAATTTTCAACAACACCAACCAATCCTTCGTTAAAAACAACAACTCTATGCCATTCTGTTTTTTCTTTTTTTTCTCCTGTTTCCTTATCTTTCCAAGAATCTGAGGTTGCCATTGAAAATGAGCAAACTTTTTTTCCATTCTGCATTGTTCTTATATCAGGATCTCCGCCAAGATTTCCGAGAAGAATAACTTTATTTACTGAACCGGCCATTTAATAAAATAAAATGCTTAATTTAAAAAAAAAAATAAACTATTTTAATAATAATTAGTAAATATAGATTAGTCTAATATAAATTATGGATAAAATTTCTATTATAGGTGCAAAAGAACATAATCTTAAAGATGTTAATATAGAAATACCAAAAAATAAGTTAGTAGTAATAACTGGTGTTTCAGGATCAGGAAAATCATCATTAGCTTTTGATACAATTTATGCTGAAGGACAAAGAAGATATGTAGAAAGTTTATCAGCATACGCAAGACAATTCTTAGAAGTTATGCAAAAACCTGACGTAGATTCAATTGAAGGTTTATCTCCAGCAATATCTATTGAACAAAAAACAACATCAAAAAATCCAAGATCAACTGTTGGCACAATAACAGAAATATATGATTATATGAGACTATTATTTGCAAGAGTTGGAATACCTTACTCACCAAAAACTGGCAAGCCTATAGAATCACAAAGTGTATCTCAAATTGTTGACAATATATTAAAAAAAAAAATTGGAAATAAATATTTTTTGCTTGCACCTCTAGTTAAAGGTAGAAAAGGAGAATATAAAAAAGAAATTTTGGAATTAATTAAAAAAGGTTTTCAAAGATTTAAAATAAATGGAAAAATTTACAAATCAGATGATTTGCCACAATTAGATAAAAAATTTAAACATAACATCGATATTGTTGTTGATAGAATAGAAATAAATAAAGATATAAAAAATCAACTTACTGATAGTGTTGAAACTGCTTTGAATATTTCAAATGGCATAATTTATATTGAGAATTTTAATTCAAAAAAAATAGACATTTTTTCAACAAAATTTGCTTGTCCTATTTCGGGTTTCACTATTGAAGAAATTGAACCTCGATTGTTTTCATTTAATAATCCTTTTGGTGCTTGCCCGGACTGTAATGGTTTGGGAAATAAAACATATTTTGATTCTGAAATGGTAGTGCCTAATCCTAATTTAAGCCTTTCTGAAGGCGCAATTGAGCCATGGAATAAATCATCAAACGATTTTTATCAACAAACACTTATGGCATTATCAGAAAGTTTTAATTTTAGTATGGAAATACCATTTAAAGATTTAAAAGAAGATGTAAAAAAAATTATTCTTTATGGTAATGAAAAGAAAAAAATTAAATTTGAATATAGTTCATTTAGAGGAACATATCCAATTGAACGTACATTTGAAGGAGTTATACCAAATTTACAAAGAAAATGGTTTAAGAATGAAAATGAGTATTATAGAGATGAAGTTTCAAAATATTTAAGATATGACACATGTGAATCTTGTAATGGCTACAGATTAAAAAAGGAAGCATTGTCGGTAAAAATAGATAATTTACATATCGGAAAAGTTAGCATTCTTACTATTGAAAATGCAATTAATTGGTTTAAAAAATTAGAAAGTAAATTAACTAAAACCCAATACGAAATTGCTAGAAGAATATTAAAGGAAATAAATGATAGATTAAACTTTCTTAAAAATGTTGGTTTAAATTATTTAACATTATCAAGAAACTCGAGAACGTTATCGGGAGGGGAAGGTCAAAGAATTAGATTAGCTTCTCAAATTGGTTCTGGTTTAACTGGGGTTTTATATGTTCTTGATGAGCCATCGATAGGATTACACCAAAGAGATAATAAAAGACTTTTGAAAACATTAGAAAAATTAAAAAAACTAGGAAACACAATAATTGTTGTAGAACATGATGAAGAAGCAATTAGAGCGGCTGATTACATTATAGATTTTGGCCCAGGTGCGGGTGTTTACGGCGGTAACATTGTTGCTAAAGGTGAATTATCTGAAATTTTAAGTTCTACGGAATCTATTACATCACAATATTTAAATAGGTATAGAAGTATACCTACGCCAAAAGACAGAAGAAAAGGTAAAAAAAATCAAATTTTAATTATGAAAGGTATAAATACAAACAATTTAAAGAACGTTACTGTAAAAATTCCATTAGGAACTTTTACTGCTGTTACAGGTGTATCTGGTAGTGGAAAATCTAGTTTAATTAATGAGTCTTTATTAAAAGCTGTCGGAAAAAAACTTAATTATCAAATTCAAAAACCAGAAAAATATAAATCCTTAGAAGGTTTTGAATATTTAGATAAAATAGTAGAAATAAATCAAGCTCCTATAGGTAGGACACCAAGATCAAATCCTGCAACTTATACAGGCGCCTTTACACCTATAAGAGAATGGTTCTGTAATTTACCACAATCAAGAGAAAGAGGATATAAGGCTGGAAGATTTTCTTTTAATGTAAAGGGTGGAAGATGCGAAACATGTCAAGGAGATGGGGTAATAAAAATTGAGATGCATTTTTTGCCTGATGTTTATGTCAAATGCGACTCATGTAAAGGAAAAAGATATAATAGAGATACTTTAGAAATTAAATTTAAAGACAAAAATATAGCAGATGTTCTTGATATGACCGTTGATGAATCATTAGAATTTTTTAAAGCTATACCTAATATTAAAAATAAACTACTTACACTTAAAAAAGTAGGGCTGGGTTATATTAAAATTGGGCAATCTTCTACAACTCTATCTGGTGGTGAGGCTCAAAGAATAAAATTAGCTAAAGAATTGTCAAAAAGATCAACGGGTCAAACGTTATATGTTCTTGATGAACCAACAACCGGCTTACATTTTGAAGATGTAAAAAAACTTTTAGAAGTATTACATTCTCTTGTTGATAAGGGTAATACAATTATTGTAATTGAACATAATTTAGAAGTTATTAAAACAGCAGATCATATAATTGATATGGGCCCTGAGGGAGGGGAAAAAGGTGGAAAAATTATTGCAGAAGGTTCTCCTGAAATTTTATTAGTAAAATTTAAAGACAGTTATACTAGTCAATATTTACATGGTGTACTAAGAATTGAAGATAAAATAAAAAGAAAGACTTTACAAAAATAATTTTTTTCTTCATTATTAACACTAATCAATTTGAGGTCTTATATGAATAACCCTTTAGAATCTTTATCAAAAACTGTATTAATAGGAATTATACTTACAATAATAATGGTATTAGCAATTAACCTAATTTATTAAAATTATGGATTTTTTTGAACCTGCATATCTAGTCTTTTTTTCACGATGGTTACATGTTTTAAGTGGTATAATGTGGATTGGTCTACTTTGGTATTTTAATTTTGTACAAATACCGTCTATGCCAAACATACCAGATAATCAAAAACCGGCTATTAGTAAAGTTATTGCACCAAAAGCATTGTTTTGGTTTAGATGGGCGGCTTTAGCAACTATAATAACTGGGCTTTCGACTGCCCATTTAAATGGTTATTTAGTTAATGCTTTAACACTTGGAATAATTGATGGTTCTCAAAAAGATACTGCGATTGGTATTGGAATGTGGTTAGGTATAATAATGGCATATAATGTTTGGATGATTATATGGCCAAATCAAAAAATTGCACTCGGAATTGTATCAGCAAATGATGATGAAAAGCCTTTAGCAGCAAGAAAAGCAATGTTATTTTCTAGGACAAATACTGCTTTATCTATTCCTATGTTATATGCAATGGTATCAGCTCAAAATCTATACTAATTAATTGGAAATAATAATGCGCCAATATTTCTTCCCTCTGAAAAAAGAATATTTAGAGTCCTACAAGCTGCGCTAGTAGACATTAATTCAATTTTTGAATTTCTTTTTAAATAAAAATCTTTACCAAATTTCGTATCAATACCTAAAATTAAAAAATCCAATTTATTTTTTAAAATAATATCATTTAAGAATTTTTTTTTTAAATCTTTAGTCTTTAGATATTTTTTTTGTATGACTTTATTTTTTAAAATTAAAATAGGGTTTTTATATTTCTTCCCTGATATTAAAAATTTATTTTTACCATATCCACTTATTTTTATTTTTTTTTGATTTAATAAATTAATTTCCATCTTTAATTTGTCTATTATCTTGTTTAAGATACGTCAGGATTGGTGATGCAACATATACTGAAGAATAGGTTCCAATTAAAACGCCCCATATAAGAGCGATAATAAAACTAGAAATAACAATACCCCCAAAAGTATATAGTGCTATTAATGCCAAGAGAGTTGTTAAACTGGTCGTTAATGTTCTTGAAAGTGTTCCGTTCAAAGATATGTTAATGACTTTATCGAAAGTGATTTGTTTATATTTTCTCATCGTGTCTCTTATCCGATCATAAATAACAACTGTGTCATTAATTGAATATCCAGCAATTGTCAGAACTGCTGCAACAGTTGCAAGGTTAAATTCCAACTGTAAAACTGAAAAAAAACCTAAAGTTAAAATGACATCATGTACCAATGCTATAATTGCACCAATTGCAAAGTTCCATTGAAATCTTATCCATATATATATAAGTATTCCAATTAATGAAAAAATAACAGCAATTATTCCTGCGTTTACTAATTCACCCCCAACTTTTGGTCCTACAAATTCAGCTCTTCTATATTCTACAGATTCACCACTTAAACTATTTTTTATAATTTGTATTGTTTCACTTTGTGTATTTTCGTTATTTTTTTTATCTTGAACTTTAATAACAATATCATTTCCATTACCTATAGTTTGTAGTTGAATTTCACCTAAATCTAATTTATTCATCTTCATTCTTAAATTGTTCAAATCTATATTTTCTTTGAATCTAACTTCAATTAAACTTCCCCCGGTAAAATCAATTCCTAAGTTTAAACCTTTAATAAAAACTAAGGACAAAGATAAAAAAAATAAAATAGATGAAATAAATAAAGTTAATTTTTTTATTCTCATAAAATTAATATTAGTCTCACTCTTAATAATTCGTAAAATAGGCATTTTATAAATTAATCCTTTCTGGTGATGTTTTTTTCAACCAAATAAGTATTAAAATTCTTGTAAACATTATCGCTGTAAACATTGAAGTCAAAATACCAATTGAAAGTGTTACTGCAAAACCTTTGACAGGGCCGGAACCTAAACCAAACAACATTATTGCTGCAATAAGTGTGGTGATATTTGCATCAATAATAGTTTTAAAAGCTTCTCTGTATCCAGTATCAATCGTTGCAATTGGGGAAAGACCATGTTTGATTTCTTCTTTTATTCTTTCAAATATTAATACATTTGCATCAACCGCCATTCCAATAGTTAAAACAATACCTGCTATTCCTGGAAGTGTTAAAGTTGCTTTGATTGACGTTAATATTGCTAATAAAATTAACAAGTTAAAAAATAATGCAATATTAGCAAAAATTCCAAAAATTCCATAAATTAGAAACATAAAAGTAATAATTAAAACAAATCCTAAGATTGATGCAAATTTCCCAGACTTAATTGAATCTGCGCCTAAACTTGGACCTACTGTTCGCTCTTCAATAATATTTAATGGGGCTGGCAAAGCGCCAGCTCTTAAAAGCATAGCCAAATCTGTTGCTTCTTGAAAAGTGAATTGTCCAGTTATGATTCCTTTCCCACCAGTAATTGGTTCTCTTATGTTAGGTGAACTTATAATTTTTTTGTCTAAAATAATAGCTAATCTTTTTCCAATATTTTCACTTGTTATTTTTCCAAATTTTCTTCCTCCCTTATTATTAAATTCAAAAGATACAACTGGTGAACTTGTGTCTAATGTAGGAAAAGCATTTATTAACAAGTCTCCTGATATAGTATTTCTTTTTTTTACAGCATATAATATAGGACTGCCGGATGGATCTAATTCGGTATCTGATTCATAAATAATTGTTCCAGGTTTAGACTTGCCAGATTTTAAGTCATTCCATGATAAATCATCATCAATAATTTGAAATGTTAATTTTGCAGTTTTACCTAACAATTTTTTTAATCTTTCAGGATCGGTAATGCCAGGAAGTTCTAATAATATTCTTTTTTTTCCTTGTCTTTGTATAGAGGGTTCTTTTGTTCCATATTCATCTACTCTTCTTCTTACAACTTCTATAGATTGTGATACTGATGTATCTTGAATACTTTTAATCTTTTGATTATTAAAAAAAATCTTTATTAATTTATCGTCTACATATTCAAAAGTAATATCCTGAGAATATTTTGATAAGATTTTTGATAATTCATCTTTTTTGTTTTCATTCTTAATATTAAAAAATATATTATTATTCTTAATATTAAATTTTGAATAAGGTATTTTATTTTTTCTTAAAGATAATCGTAAATTATCAGAAAAAGATTCAAAATTTTCTGATATAACAGATTCTGTATCAACTTCTATCAATAAATATGAGCCACCTTGTAAATCTAATCCTAAAACAATTTGATTAGACGGAATAAAAGAAGGAAGTTTTTTTAAAATTTCTTTCGAAAAAAAATTTGGAAGTGAAAATATAATAGCAAAAAGACTAAATAGAATTACTAGGAATAATTGCCATTTTTTGAATTGTACCATTAATTTAAAATATTATTCTATTTGTTATTGGTATCAGATGAATAATTAATAACACTAGAAATTGTTGGCTTAGATATAATAATCTTAACATTGCTTGATATCTCAACTTCTACCTTATTTTCATCTATAACACGAGAAACTTTACAATAAATACCTCCAGCAGTTAGTATATCATCACCTCTTTTAATTTTGCTTAACATTTCCTTATGCACTTTCATTTTTTTTTGTTGAGGTCTTATCAACAAAAAATAAAAAATAACAAATATTAATATTAATGGAAGAAAAGATACAAAAGCGTCATTCATAATAAATTATGTTAAAAGATATTTTTTTAAATAGTATATTTTTTTAAAAAAAATTAAACATTTAATTCAATTAATACCTGAAACTAATGGTACAAATCTAACTTTCCAATATTTTTTAAAATATAGTTTTCTATTTTTTTTTATTACTTTAGTTATATATTGATCATTTTCATACTTTAATGGTAGAACTAAAATACCTCCATCTGATAATTGGTTTATTATCTTTATTGGTAAATTTTTAGATACTGCTGTAATTATTATTCTTTCAAAAGAAAATTTTGCAGGCCATCCTTTCATTCCATCTCCATAATAAAAAACTACGTTATTTATCTTAAGATTACTCAGTATTTTTTTTGCTTTTTCTAATAAAATTTTATGTCTTTCAATACTATAAATTCTTTTAAATAATTTTGATAAAATTGCAGTTTGATATCCTGAACCTGTTCCAATTTCTAATACTTTAAATGATTTTTTGGGTTCTAATAATTCTGTCATTTTTGCAACAACCGCAGGTTGGCTTATAGTTTGATTACAATCAATTGGCAGAGCGCTGTTTTGATATGCTTTGTAAAATAATTCTTTATCGATAAATTGTTCTCGAGGAATTTTTTCTAAAATTGACAATACTCGATGGTTGGTAACACCATGTTTGCGTAGTTGTAAAATTAAATTAATTTTTTTTACATTTTCTATCAATAAAGATTATAACCTCTCCATATCATTCATATATTTTTTCAAAACTTTAGGTATGTTTACCGAGCCATCATTATTTTGATAATTTTCTAAAATAGCAATAATAGTTCTACCGATTGCTAAAGCAGAACCATTTAGAGTATGAGGATATTCTCTTTTTTCATTAACTTTATATCTGGTATTCATTCTTCTGCACTGAAAATCTCCACAATTAGAAATACTTGAAATTTCCATATAACTTTTTGTACTTGGTATCCATACTTCAAGATCAAATGTTTTTTTTGAAGCAAATCCAACCTCAATTGCACATAATTCACAAACTCTATATGGTAATTCAAGATCTTGTAAAATTTTCTCCGCTGCATTTAAAATAAATAAATGTTCTTTCTCAGACTTTTCTGGACTTGTAATTGATACAATTTCTACTTTGCCAAATTGATGCTGTCTTTTTAGTCCTCTTGTATCTTTACCTGCTGCACCTGCTTCTGATCTAAAACAAGGAGAATAAGATGTATAACGTATAGGTAATTTATCTTTTTCTATGATTTTATCTCTTACTAAATTTACCAAAGTAACTTCACTTGTAGGAATAAGCCATAAATTTTCTCTTGTTTTAAAAATATCAGAATCAAATTTAGGTAGTTGACCGGTGCCTATTAATGCATTCTCATTTACTAAAAAAGGAGTAGAAATTTCATTAAAATCACCAAATTTAATATTACTTTCAATCATAAATGAGGCTAATGCTCTTTCTAGTTTTGCGAGATTATTTTTTAAATAAACAAACCTAGATCCTGATACTTTTGTCGCAGTTTTAAAGTCTAAAAGATCTAATTTTTCACCTATATCAACATGGTCTTTAATCTTAAAATCAAATTTTTTTATATTACCAACTTTCCTTATTTCTACATTATCGTTCTCATTTTTTCCATTAGGGACTGTATCATCTAAAAAATTTGGTAATTCCATTAGAAAATTATCAAGATCTAAATTTGTAGAAATTTTACTCTCTTGTAATTTAGCAATATTATCTTTTAAAATTTTTACTTTTTGTACTAATTTATTCTTTTTTGATTGATTACTAACATTTGATATTTCTTTAGAAAAATTATTTCTTTGTTCTAATAGATTCTCAAGTTTCACAAAAACCTGGGATCTTGATTGACTCATTTTTATTAATTTATCTGCTAAAGGCTTTAAACCTCTTCTTTTAAAAGCTTTATCAGCTTCATCAGGGTTATTTGTTATCCATTTGATATTTAACATTTTTTCTAATTAAAATTTATTATAACAAAAAATTACTTTTTCTTTTTTTCAAAAAATTTTGATATAAAAATTGAAAATTCATATAAACAAATAACTGGTATGGCCAACCCTATTTGTGAAATAATATCAGGAGGAGTTATCAACGCGGAAATTAAAAAAATTATAACTATTATAAATCTTCTTTTTTTTTGCAAATCATTAGGCGATGTTAGACCTAAAATTGTTAACAAGAAAATTGCTGTGGGTAATTGAAATGCTAGTCCAAAAGCAAAAGCAAGTTTTAAAGTTAATGAAATATATTCATTTATTTTTGGCTCAAGTTCGAGTGTAAAACTATTCTTTGATCCTGATGTGTCAAAAGCAATAAAGAAATCCCATGCTATAGGTATAATAAAATAATAAACAAAAACAAAACCTAAGATAAACATTAATGGTATTAAAAACAAAAATGGAAAAATAATTTTTTTTTCCTTTTCTAATAACCCAGGTGCAATAAAGGCCCATATTTGATAAATAAAAAAAGGAGATGAAATTATAAATGCAGAAATTAATGCTAATTTTAGATAACTAAAAAATGCCTCCGCTAAGCCTGTATAAATAAGTCTTTTATTTTCTTTAAAATCTATAGATTCGATAAAAGGATTGATTACAAAAGCAAAAATATTTTCTATAAATAAATAGGAAAGAAGGAAAGATATGATAAAAAACAAAAAAAAATAAAAAAATCTATTTCTTAGTTCGTTTAGATGATTTGATAAAAAAGTTTTTTTATTATTTTGTTTTAAGACCAATTTCTATTTTTTCTTAAATTTTTTTAATTCTTTCTCAATTTTTAGTATTTCCTTATTCTTTTTTTTAAATTCGTCAGTATAAATTTCTTCTTTAAACTCTTCTGTTATATCCGATATATAATTTTTAATTTTATAAAAGAATGTAGCTATTTTTTTTATAAAAAAAGGAATGTCTTTAGGTTTTATAAAAATAAGAAAAACTATAGTTATAAGAAGTAATTCAGTCCATCCTATGTTAAACATTTTATAATTAAACTATTTTTTCCTTTTTTTTGAGCTTTCTTTTAGTGAAGAACGCAAAGTTTGCAGACCTTTACCAAGTTGCTTAATAACAATGGGTAATTTACCTGCTCCAAAAAGAATTAGGATTATAACTAAGACTAATAATATTTGCCAAAAACTTGGTGCCATATTTTATTCAACCTATTATTTTATTTATATTTAAAGATAAAAAAATTTTTTTTACCAATATTAATATAGCAAATTTTATTTTTAGGTGGGATAAATTTTCCTAGAACTTTTATGTGTATGTGTTTCTGAACGGAATTACTCAAAATATCAAGATGTAAGTATGAGTTTTCACTAATATATTTAACAGCAATTATTTTACTTTTAATTTTTCCTTGGATTTTTTTAGGATTACTTTTAGTTATACTAAATGCCTCTGATCTAAAAATTATCTCAATTTCTTTTGCCTTTATTGATTTAGAATCTGTAACTTTTATTGGTCCAAATATAGTTTTAACTTTTCTATTATTTACTTTAGATCTTAAAGATAAAGTTTCTCCAAAAAACCTAGCAACAAAAGCCGAATTTGGTTTATTGTATATGTTAACAGGAGTGTCAAACTGTAAAATCTTACCTTTATTCATAACTGCAATAAAATCTCCCATAAACATAGCATCATCGGGATCATGAGTTACTATTAGTGCAGTTGTAAATGTTTTTTGGAGTAAGTGCAATGTTGTATCACGAATTTTATTTTTTAATCTTTGATCTAAATTAGCAAAAGGTTCGTCCATCATAAGCAATTTAGGTTTTGTTATTAAAGATCTTGCAATAGCAACAAGTTGTTTTTGACCACCTGATAATTGATGTGGATAAATATTAGAGAAATGTGGTAAACCAATTTTTTTTAAAATCTCAAATGTTTCTTTTTGAATATCTTTAAATTTTTTTTTTTTAGATCCAAAAGAAACATTTTTATAAATATTTAAATGTGGAAATAAATTTGATTCTTGAAAAACTAGTCCTATGTTTCTATCCTCTGTAGGGACTGAAAATTGTGATGTGGAAATAAGTTTATTATTAAAAAAAATTTTTCCTGAATTAAAGTTATCTAAACCTGCAATTACTCTTAATAATGATGTTTTACCACAAGCCGATGGCCCAACAAGACAAATAACTTTGTTAATCGGAATATTAAGATTAATATTGTCTAATATTTTTTTATTATCTTTTATCTGAGATAAATTTTGAATTACTATATTATTATGTTTTGCCACTTTTAAATAATTGATTACTAATTATTGACATAAATATTATGCCAATAACACATAAAACAACAATAATTAATGAAGGAATTGAAGATTCAATAATTTTTTCTTCTGATGCATATTCGTACACTTGTATAGCTAAAGTATTAAAGTTAAATGGTCTTAAAATAAGAGTCGCAGACAATTCTTTTATTATTTCGATAAAAATTAAAACTAAAGATAATAATATACTTAATGACATCAAAGGAACATGAATATTAAATAGAATTAGAATTGGTTTTTTTCCTAAAACCCTAGCTGTATCATCTATATTTTTTGATATTCTATAAAAACTACTTTCAATATTTGTTTGAGATATTGTAAAGAAACGAACAACATATGCAAAACATAGAATAAATATGCTACCTGTAAAAAAAGCATTTATATTTAAATTAAAATTAATCTTAAAAAAATTAACAAAAAAATTATCAAAATATGTAAATGGTATAAGTATTCCTATTGCAATTATTGAACCTGGTATTGCATATCCAAGAGAGGAGATTTTATTAAAAAATAAATTTATTCTTGTTTCTTTAATTCTAGCTGAATAATTGATTAACAATGATAAAAAAATTATTATGAAAGAAACAGATAAAGCAAGAAAAACAGTATTGAATGTATTAATAATAGTCTCTTTTAATAATAGAACTTCTAAAGCCTTAATTGAATTAAATAACAAAAAAATAAATGGTATAAAAAAACCTAAGATAGGAGGTAAAAAACAAAAAGAAGTTAAAAATATATTTTTTAATTTTCCTGAGGATAGTAAATTTATTTTTTTTTTACTACTTGTTTTCAAATTAATTTTTTCTTTAGAAAAAAATCTTTTTTGTAAAAATAAAATAAAAAAAATAAAAAATAAAAAAAAAATTGATATCTGTGCAGCCATGTTTATATCGCCTAAACCAACCCATGTTTTATAAATTCCTGTTGTAAAAGTATCAACGCCATAATATTGAACGGTACCAAAATCATTTAAAGACTCTAATATAGATAAAATAATTCCACCTATTATTGGAAAAGTTGCTAATGGTAAAAAAACTTTAAAAAAGATACTTAATTGTTTTAAACCAAGAGTTTTCCCGATCTCGCTATAAGTATATGAAATCTCAGAAAATGCGGCTCTAGAAATAATATAGACATATGGATAAAGTGTTATAGAAAATATAAATATAACCCCGGGTAGAGATCTTATATTTGGCAAATCAACATCACTTAAAATTGAAACATTTTCTCTAAAAAAAATTTGAGAATAACTAGAATAATCGAAAAGTTCTCCATATGCTATCGCAGCTACATATGGCGGTATACTTAATGGTAATAGTAAAAAAAGATCCATAATTCTTCTTAAAGGAAAATCATATCTTGTTACAATCCATGCACTAATTACACCAAAAAAAGCTACAAATATTGATTGGAAAAAAATTATACATATGGAATTGAACAAATAATTCCATATTTCAATATTAAGTACGATGTTCCATTCGCTATTATAATTTAAAACAACGTTAAAAATTAATGAAAGAATGGGAAATGATAAAAAAAAAGCTATGAATAAAGAAAAAAGAATCCATAGGTTAAAAGATTTATGAATAAAAAAATCTTTAATTAAATTCAAATTTAACCTCTTTTTTCTTCAATACCTAGCTGTTTGATTTCTTTTAATGTTGGAAGCTCTTTTAAATCTGTAAGATTGAAATGTTCAAGAAATTTATCAGTAGTTCCCCAAGTTAAGGGTCTGCCAGGTGTTTTTCTTCTACCTTTTAATTCAATCCAACCTCTTTCTAATAAAATATCTAAAGTTCCTTGGCTAATATTTCTTGCTCTAACTTTTTCTATTTCCCCTTTTGTTACTGGTTGATAATAAGCTATGGTTGCAAGAGTTTCTACGCCAGCCTTAGATAATTTTCGTTTTAAATTTTTTTCAATTTTAAGATAATTTGCCATGCTAGGTGAGGTTCTAAAACCCCATTTATTTTTAACATTATAAATATTAATGCCACGACTTTTATAAATATTTTTTAATTCATTAAGAAGTTTTTTTATATTTAAATTTTTAGAAATATTTTTGGTTAAATTTTTTTCATCAACTAAATCAGAATTTGCAAATAAAATTGCCTCTATAACTTTTAAGCAGATGTTCTTATCGTTTATCATTTTTTAACTGCTTTTTTTTTTATATAAATAGGTGCAAAGGGTGCATGTTGTCTTATGTTAATAACACCTTCCTTTGCTAATTCTAATGATGCTGAAAAATGAGATGCAGTGTATGACTTTTTAATAAAATTATCAGTTTCCTTATTTTTCATAATATTTTCTAATGGAATCCATTCGTCATTTTTTAATTCAAAGATTTTTTTTAAATTTTTCATTGCTTCTTCTACAGTGAAAACTTTTTTTAAATTTAATTTAAAATTTTTAATTTTTTTTCTAGTATCAATATCTACAATATTTTTTAATAAGTCATACAATGTGCAATCAAAAGTGTATTTATTTTTAACAAAGTTACTTTTATCTAGACCATTTTTAAAAAAATCTTTATTTAATTGCGGTCGTGAAAAAATTTTTTCACCAGCTCTTCGCATTTCGTCTAATTTAATTAATTGTTCACGTAGATTTTCTGCAAGTGTATTTGCATGAATCTCTTCATTTTTTTTTTCTGGTAAAAGCAATCTGGATTTTAAATAAGTCAACCATGAAGCAATAACAAGAAAATCGGCAATTAATGTTAAATTAGTGGTTTTAATTTTATTTTTAACATAATTAGAATATTGATCAGCAAGTTCTAAAATCGAGATATGTTTTAAATCTACTTTTTGTTTCTTTGCAAGATCTAATAAAAGTTCTATTGGTCCTTCATACCCGTCAATATTTAACACAAAATCATTCATTTCATTAATACTAGACTTATATAATTTGAATATATACTGATTTAATTATAAGAATTAATAATTACTTTTTCTATATTATAAAGAGTATAATTTCATATAGTAAAATTAGCCTAAGTTATTTAATTTACTAACTTTTTTTAATGTTTCATTTTTAATCAAGGGAATCGATGAGTAAATTTGCATCATTTCTTTTATATTAGCATTACAATGTAAAATTATTTCGCATCCAGATTTTAATATTGCTTTTACTTTATTTTTTATTGTGCCTTTTAATGCTTTCATATTAATATCATCTGAAATTAACAAACCTTTAAAACCTATTTTTTTTCTAATTATTTTTTTAATAATTTCTTTAGAACAACATGCAATATCTTTGTCAATTTTATTGTAAACAATATGCGCGATCATAGCTGCTGGTTCTTTATTTAATTTTTTAAATGGTAAAAAATCTTTCTTATTTAATGATATTAAATCTAAATCAACGTTTGGTGTTGTTTTATGACTGTCTCTACTTGAAGGTCCATGACCAGGAATATGTTTAACAATAGGAATAATTCCTATTTTCTTAAGACCATTGCAAAATGATTTTCCTAACTCACTAACAATTCTTGGGTTTGAAGAGAAAGATCTATCACCTATTACATTATTTGTAAAATCATATTTAACATCTAATACTGGCGCACAGTTCATATTAATACCAAGCTTTTTTAAATCTTTTGCAATTTCTATAGAATTTTTGAATATAAGTTTTTTTGCAACAGATAAATTTTTTTTAGCTTTAATTCCAAAGTATTCTGCGCTTGGATATGATTTCCAATTTGGATTTTTTAATCTCGCAACACGTCCCCCCTCTTGGTCAATCATAATCATTGTATATTTATGAGATGTTGTTTTTTTTAAATCCTTAATTAACAATTTAGTTTGTTTATAGTTTTTGCAATTCCTTTCAAAAAGAATAAATCCTAAAGGGTTTGATTCTTGAAAAAAGTTTTTTTCTTTTTTTTTAAGTTTATAACTTTTTACACCAAAAATTATAGGTATTGGTTTTTTTAAAAAATTATTTCTAACATTCATCGTTTAAAGTACATGAATTTTCTAATGGATTATCATTATCTTCAGGTGGTGGTAAAATTTTGTAAGGCTTATTATCTGCTTCGATAATTGGAATAATACTTTGATTATAATTAAATTTATAATTTTCAAGATCGTTATAGTGCTTTATAAGAAAAAAAAAAGCACCCAGAACTATAATTATTAATGAAAATTTAATAAGATTCATTTTTTTAATTTATCTCATTACATCTAATGGTTTTATGCCTAATAAATTTAAACCGTTACTTAATATAATTCTTACTGAATAAATCAAGCTTAGTCTTGAGAAAGTTAAATCCTTGTTATCAACGTTTATAAATCTTTTACTAGAATCCTTTTTTCCATAATTCCAAAAACTATGAAATTTAGATGCCAATGACTGTAGAAAGAAGGTTATTCTATGGGGTTCATAATGATATACAGCATCCTCTAAAATTTTTGGCCACTTTACAATTTCTTTTATTAACAAAATCTCATTTTTATCATTAAGATTTTTTAAATTGGTTTTTTTTATTTTTGTTAAAGTAATTTCTTTAGTATCAAAATACTTTTTTGCTTCCCTTAATACTGAACAACATCTTGCATGAGCATACTGAACATAAAAAACTGGATTATTTTTACTTTCTTCAGTTATCTTTTGTAAATCAAAATCAATGTCTTCGTTGTTCTTTCTTAATAACATAATAAATCTTGTAACATCTTTACCTACATTATTTAATACTCTTCTCAAAGAAATGAATTTTCCTTCTCTTTTAGACATTTTGAGAATTTTTTTGTTATCAATAATTTTTACAAGCTGACATATCTTAATAACCAAATTAGCTTTATCTTTTGTTATTGCCTTAACTGCACTAGTCAGTCTCTTAATATATCCTCCATGATCTACTCCCCAGACATTGATCATAAAATTAAAACCTCTTTTATATTTATCAAAGTGATATGCTATATCTTTTGCAAAATAGGTATAATCTCCATTTGATTTTTGTAATGCCCTATCAACATCATCTCCAAAATTACTTGATTTAAATAAAGACTGTTTTCTCGGTTCCCATTCATCCAAGTCTTTACTTTTTGGTTTTTCAGGTATGCCTTGATAAATCAATTTATTTTTTTTTAAAATATCTACACAAAGTGAAACCTTATTTTTTTTTAACAAATCCTCTTCTGAATAATAATAATCAAATTTGACACCAAGTAAATTTAAGTCTTCCTTTATAAAATCTATAAACCATTTAAGAGAGAAATTTCTTATAATAATTATATTTTTTTTGTTATTTTCTAATAATTTGGAGCCATAATTTTTTTTTATATCCTTAGCAAGGGCTATTAAATATTCCCCTGGATATAAATTATCATCAATTTTCTTTTTATTTTTATTGAATAATTCGTTGTATCTGTAAATTACAGAATTTGTTAACTTGTCGATTTGTGAACCAGTGTTATTAATATAAAATTCTTTATAAACCTTATAACCAAGTTTCTTCATAATATTGCATAAAACATCGCCGTAAACTGCACCTCGGCAATGACCTATGTGTAAAGGACCAGTTGGGTTTGCTGAAACAAATTCAATAATTACTTTTTTTGATTTTCCAATATTGCTTTCACCGTATTTATCTTCTTTTAATAACACTTGTTTAAGTTCATTTATCCAAAAATCTTTTTTTAACAATAAATTTATAAATCCATGACCCTCAACCTTAATATCTTCTATGTAATCAATTTTTTTTAACTCCTTTATAAGAATATCAGCAAAATTTTCAGGGTTTGTTTTCAAAAATTTAGATAATGAAAGAGCAGCATTTGTAGATACATCACCAAATTTATCTTTTGGAGGGTCGCTAACTTGAAACATGTCATATATCTCCTTTTTATAATTTTTTTTAAGAAGATCTTGCTTAAGTATTATGTTAATATCGTCTTTTATAGTATTATAAAAGCTCATTTTTTTTATATTTTATTACAAATTTTAAGTATATATCTGTCAGTCATCCCTGAAATATAATCTATAATTATCTGTTTTTTATCTACTTTAATATCTTTATAAGTTTCATTGATCCATTTTGTTGGAATGGTTAACTTGTTTGAAACATAAAGTTGATACAAATTTTCTATTATTTTTTTATATTTTTTCGTCTTATTAGTGACTGTTTTATGATTATACATTCGCTTATTTAAAAATAATCTTATTTCCAAAATATTTCTTTTCATTTTATTAGAAAAAGAAGCAATATTAAAACCTGCATTTCTAATATCATTTACATTCTTAGGTTTAATCTTATTCAAGTTTGTTTCTATTTGTTTTATTAAATCAATAACCATCTTATTAATTAACTTTCTTACTAATTCTTTTTTAAATCTATCACTATCTGCCTCTATGCCGTATTCTTTAATAATTTCTTTATAAAAAGATAATTTATTTAAATCTCTAGGATTAAATAACCCTGCTCTAAAACCATCATCTAAATCATGGTTCATATAAGCAATATCATCTGATATAGAAGCTACTTGCGCTTCTAAAGGTGGAAATGTTTTTAATTCTAAATCCATAATATTTTTATTAAAAGAAAACAAAGTGCTATTTTCATTTATATTTTTTAAAGGGCCATTGTGCTTAGCAATTCCTTCTAATGTTTCCCAAGTTAAATTAAGTCCATCAAATGGCAAATATACTTTTTCTAAAAATGTAATAATTCTAAAAGACTGGTCGTTATGATTAAAATAAGAACCTGAAGCTTTAATTAACGCATCTTCACCGGCATGGCCAAAAGGGGTATGACCTAAATCATGTGCTAATGCTATGGCTTCAGTTAGATCTTCATTTAATTTAAAATATCTACTTATAGATCTAGCTATTTGTGAAACTTCTAAAGTATGAGTCAATCTTGTTCTAAAATGATCACCTTCATGGTTAATAAAAACTTGGGTTTTATATTTTAATCTTCTAAAAGCTGTAGAGTGAATAATCCTACCAACATCTCTTTGATAATCATTTCTAAATTTATCATTTGAAGTTTTATATACCCTCCCTTTTGTTTTATCAGGTTTAATTGAGAATTTAGAAACATTAAACATGTTTAATTTTTAAAAAAATGTATTATTTTAATAATAACTTGAATAAAATAAGATTATAAAATTATTATTTTAAAAATTATGGATAATTTATTAGTAACAAGCACCGCTGCCAAGAAAATTATTGAACTTTCTAAAAAAAAAGAAAAGAAAATGTTAAGAATTTCAGTTACTGGTGGTGGTTGTCAAGGTTTCTCATATAATTTAGATATGGAAAATGAATTTAAAAAGAAAGATATTGTTATAAAAAAAAATAATGCGGTAATAGTAATTGATCAAAATTCTTTAAATTTAATAAAAGGATCAGAGATAGATTTTGTTGAAGATTTAATTGGTTCACGATTTAAGATTAATAATCCTAAAGCCACATCTTCATGTGGTTGCGGTACATCGTTTTCCTTATAATTTATTTAAAACATGAATAATATTAGAATCGCTTCATGGAATGTAAATTCTATAAGAGCAAGATTTGATATATTATCTAAATGGCTGAAAAAAAATCAATATGATGTGATTTTCGTACAAGAAACAAAAGTTCAAGACCATGAATTTCCAATTGATGACATAAAAAATATTGGATACGAAGCAATTTTTTTAGGTCAAAAATCCTATAACGGTGTTGCAATTCTCTCTAAGGAAAAGATTGATATTGTTAATAAAAATTTACCGGGAGATAATAAAGATGATCAAGCAAGATTTCTTACATCTAAAATAAAAGATATAGAACTAATTTGTATTTATTTACCCAACGGAAATCCAATAGACACTGATAAGTTTCCTTACAAATTAAAATGGATGGATAGGTTAACTGATTACATAAAAAAAAAATTAAATGAAAATAAAAAATTTGTTTTAGCCGGAGATTTTAATGTTATTCCTAAAGAAATTGATGTTCATAATCCTGAATCTTGGACTAATGATGCACTTTTTCACGAAGATACTTTAAAAAAATTCTGGGCCATGATGAATTTAGGGTTAACAGATGCTTACAGAGCAATTAACGAGGATAAAGTAGAATATACTTTTTTTGATTATAAAAGAGTAACAAACTTTATAAATAATAAAGGTCTTAGAATAGATCATTTTCTTCTTCCCCCTTCTATGGTGGATAAATTAGATAAATGTTATATCGATAGCAAGTTAAGAGGCTTAGAAAAACCTTCAGATCATGTACCTATAGTCTGTGAATTTAATTTTTAATTAAAATTTGTCCTTAGGTCTTTTTTGTATTTTTTAACTAAATTTCTGAAAAAGTATGCGTTTCAAATTTTGCTCCAGGATGTGTTACCGCACCTTTGTAAGCATCTCCAACATTTTTTGCGTATCTCCAAAGAGATCCGGATTGAAAATAATTTTTTCTAGCTTTCCATTTCTTTTTTCTTTTAGCTAGTTCGTTTTTATTAACTAATAAATTTATTATTCCTTTATTACCATCTAAATGAATCTTATCTCCGTTTTTTATAAGTGCGATTGGGCCACCTACTGCTGCTTCTGGTCCAACATGGCCTACACAAAATCCTCTGGTAGCACCTGAAAATCTTCCATCAGTGATCAAAGCAACTTTATCTCCCATACCTTGACCATATATGGCTGCAGTTGTAGATAGCATTTCTCTCATACCAGGTCCTCCTCGTGGTCCTTCATAGCGTATTACTATTACATCACCTGCTTTATATTTTTTCTTTTGCACTGCTTTAAATGCATCTTCTTCACAATCAAAGCATCTAGCTTTGCCAATAAATTCTAAATTTTCCATACCTGCAATCTTTACAACTGCGCCTTGTGATGCAAGAGATCCTTTTAGCACAACAACTCCACTACTTTTACTAATTGGGTTTTTTGTTTCTTGAACCACATCTTGGTTTTTAGGAAATTTAAAATTTTTTAAATTTTGAGCTATTGTTTTACCGGTAACTGTTAAACAGTTTTTATGTAAATATCCGCCATCAAGTAAAGCTTTCATTAAAACAGGAACGCCTCCTACATCGTATAAATCTTTAGCAACATATTTTCCGCTTGGTTTTAGACTTGCTATATAAGGAGTGGTTTTAAATACTTTCATTACATCAAATAAATCAAAGTCAATTCCTGCTTCATGTGCTATAGCCGGTAAATGCAAAGCTGCATTTGTTGAACCGCCTGATGCAGCAACAATTCGTGTTGCATTCTCTAAAGATTTTCTCGTAATGATATCTCTTGGTTTTGGTCCATTTTTAATTAATTGCATAATTGTTTTACCAGCAAGTTTTGCTGTTATTTCTCTTTCTTTGAAAGTTGCTGGTATTGCAGAAGTACCAGGTAAAGCAAGGCCAATTGCTTCTGCTACGCATGCCATTGTATTGGCTGTAAACTGACCTCCACAAGATCCTGCAGAGGGACAAGCAACTTTTTCAAGTGCGTACAAATCTTCTTTTGTTATTTTACCTGATGCATATTCTCCAACAGCTTCGAATATATCTTGAACCGTTACCTGTTTTCCTTTAAATTTTCCAGGAAGAATGGAACCGCCATACATAAAAATCGATGGTAAATTTAACCTAGCCATAACCATCATTAATCCAGGTAATGATTTATCACATCCAGCTACTCCAACGATTGCATCATAGCAATGTCCTCTAACTGTTAATTCTACTGAATCTGCTATTACTTCCCTACTCACTAACGAAGACTTCATTCCGGCGTGTCCCATAGCTATACCATCAGTTACTGTTATTGTTGTAAATTCTCTTGGAGTACCACCTGCTTCACTAACACCTTTTTTAACAAATTTTGTTTGTCCCATTAAAGATATGTTGCAAGGTGCTGCTTCATTCCAGGTGGAAACAACACCAACAAAAGGTCTTGTTATATCTTTTTCTTTTAATCCCATTGCGTAGTAATAAGATCTGTGTGGAGCTCTTTCAGGTCCTTTTGATACCAATCTGCTAACTAAATTATTTTTTTTATATTTTGTTTTCATTTAAGTTGTTGGAATATTTTTTTTTGCTTCTTCTAATTTTGTTAATGTATTTTTATAATTCATAAAGTTTTCTTTTTGTTTTTTTACTACCTCATCAGGAGCATTTTTAATAAACTTGCTATTTCTTAACATTTTATTGATTTTATCAATTTCAATTTTTATTTTTTCCATTTCCTCAATTATTCTTTTTTCTTCATTTTTTAAATCAATTATATTTGCAACATCAAGAAAAAAAGTTGTTTTATCGCAAACAAATTGAAGAATGTTATTACTTTTTGGATCTTTAATTTCAACTCTTGCTAATCTTTGTAAAAAAGAATTATATTTGTTTATTATTTCTTGTTTATCTTTTTTTAAATCTTTAAATGATAAACTAAGTATGGCTTTCGCTGGAATTCTAACACTTGTTCTAACAGTTCTTACTTGAGAAATTAATTCCACTACCCAATCTATTTCCTCTTTTGCCTCATCAGACTTTTTTAAATTTTTAAAATCGGGCCATTCATACACTAAATCTTTATTATAAATCTGAGACCTAAGTTCTCTTGATATAAAAGGCATAAAAGGATAAAGCATAATTAATATATTATCCAACGTCCAAATTATTGTATTTTTTGTTTCTTCAATTAATTTTTCATCATTTCCTTGTAGAATTGGTTTTGTAAATTCTAAATACCAATCACAAAAAGTTCTCCAAATGAACTGATACAAATGAAAGGAGGCATCATTAAATTTATATTCTTCAATTTTATTAGTTAAATTATCTTTTAATAAAATTAAAGAATGAATAATCCATTTATTAACTACGTTATTAATATTTTCAGGTTTGAAAGATTTATTAATCTTGCAGTCATTTAATAATATATAGCGACTTGCGTTCCATATTTTGGTTGCAAAGTTTCTTGAAGATTCAACTTTTTGTGTACTTAATTTAATATCTCTTCCAGGAGATGCTAATGATGATAATGTAAACCTTAATGCATCTGCCCCATATTTATTTGTTAATTCTAATGGATCAATTACATTTCCTTTTGATTTAGACATTTTCTGACCTTTTTCATCTCTAATTAATGCATGTATATATACTTCTTTAAAAGGTGGTTTTTTTGTAAAAAATAAACCCATCATAATCATTCTTGCAACCCAAAAGAAAATTATATCAAAACCAGTTATTAATAAATCAGTTGGATAATATTTTTTATATTCTTTTGTTTCATCAGGCCATCCCAAGGTTGAAAAAGGCCAGAGTGATGAAGAAAACCAAGTATCTAAAACATCTTGATCTTGAATTAAATCTACCTTTTTTTTATAAAATTTTTCTGCTTTATTTAAAACATCTTTTTTATTCATTCCGGCAAATGGTTTGTTATCAGGGCCATACCAAATGGGAATTTTGTGTCCCCACCATATTTGTCTTGAAATACACCATGGTTGAATGTTTTCCAACCAATCAAAATATATTTTTTCCCATGATTGTGGTAAAAAAGAAATTTTTTTTTCCTTAACTGCTTTGATTGCTTCTTTAGATAATTTTTTTGCATCGACAAACCATTGGTCAGTTAGAAACGGTTCTAAAATTTCACCAGATCTATCACCAAAAGGAACTGAATATTCATATTTTTCTTTTTTTTCAAGTAAACCTTTTTTTTCTAAATATTCTAAAATTTTTTCCCTGGCTTTTAATTTATCAAGACCTTGGTAATCTTTTGGAACTTGTTCATTAAGTCTACCTTCTTTATCAAAAATGCTTATTAAATCAAGTTTATGTCTTAATCCAACTTCAAAATCATTAAAATCATGTGCAGGAGTTATTTTTACTGCTCCACTACCTTTTTCAGGATCTGCATGTTCATCCAAAACTAAAGGTATTTCTTTATCAAGCATTGGTAAAATAACAGTATCTCCATGAAATTTTTTAAATTTTTTATCTTTTGGATGTATTGCAACTCCAGTATCACCAAGGATTGTCTCCGGTCGTGTTGTAGCAATTGTGATATAAGAATTTTTATTTTTTTTTAAGGGATATTTTATAAAGTACAAAAAACCATTTACATTTTTGTTTTCTACTTCTAAATCAGAAACTGCTGTTTGTAATTTAATATCCCAATTAATTAATCTCTTTTCTTTAAAAATCATTTTTTTTTCAAATAAATCTATAAAAACTTTTCTTACAGTCTTTGAAAGTTCATCATCCATTGTAAATTTCTCTCTTGACCAATCTGCAGAAACTCCTAATTGACGCATTTGAGAGATAATTTGGTTTCCTGATTTATTTTTCCATTCCCAAACTTTACTTATAAAATTTTCTTTCCCTAAATCATTTCTGTTTTGATTATTTTTATTTAATTCTTTTTCAACTACTATTTGTGTTGCAATACCTGCATGATCTGTACCTGGCTGCCAAAGAACATTAAAATTATTTAATCTTTTGTATCTAACAATTACATCTTGAAGAGTAAAGTTTAATGCGTGGCCCATATGTAAAACTCCTGTCACATTTGGTGGAGGCATCATAATACAAAAACTTTTTTTTGAGGAGTTTATATCTGAGTTGAAAATACCAAGTTTTTTTTCTATCTCGTAATTTTTATTATCTATTTTTTTTGGATCAAAAGTTTTATCCAACATTTTATATTTATTGAAATAATTTAGCTAATTATAAACTAAATGTATAAATCTTTTAAAGATAATTCGCCGATATCTGCTTTTAGTTGAAGAGCAGAAATTATATAATTTTTTATTGCAGTAATTTTATTAAATTCTGCATCAATTAAATCTTCTTTTGATTGCAAGAGATCAATATAGGATTTGATCCCTAGTTTTACTTCATGTTCTATACCTTCTAGCATTAACTTTCTAGCTTCGATATTTATATTTGCTGCCTTAAGCAAAGTTTCTGAAGTTTGAAAATATGTCCATGATTTGGTAACAGTTTCTGTAACTTCATTCCTTTTGTTCTCTAATTCATACCTTACTTTTTTAGCAATAATTTTTGCCTGTTTAATTTTAGAAAAGTTTTTTCCTCCTTTAAAAAGTGGAACTGTAATTTTGGCAGTAATTTCTGTAGTATCTGAGTAACTACCTTTTGATGCTGTATCTTCTGTTGATTGATACTCACCATCTAGAGTTATATTAGGCATTAATTCAGCAAATTGAGACTTAACATCAAATTTAGCTATATTTTCTTCTAGTTCAGCAATTTTGATTTTCGGATTATTTTTGAAAGCTATATCAAGGGCGTTATCAAAATTATCAGGAAAATTTATTTTATTTATTTTTGGTTCTTCTAAATTTCCATTGGGCAAAAGTTCACCAACAATTTTTTTATAATTTGCTTTAGTTATATTAAACTCATTAATTGATACAATTTTTTCAGCTGCAATTTGAACCAACTTTGATTGGGCAAATACTAAATCAGATTGAGATGCGCTACCAACTTTTACAAGTAGTTCTATAGATTCAAAGCTATTTTTAAACTTTTCTTCTTTCAAATTATTTAATTCAATTAATTTCTTTTTTTCTAAAACATTTAAATAAGAAAGAGCCGACTCTAATATTACTTCGTAGCGAATTAATCTTAAATTTTCTTCTTCTATTAATAATTGACTTTTAGCTTTATTTGCCTCAGCAGTAAATTTTCCACCTGTATATAAAGTTTGTTCAAGATTTATTGAAAAATCTTGAGGACTTGTACTTTCCTTAGTCGTTTGTACAGATGATGAAGAATCTCTATCTTTGTAACCTTTACTTAAATTCATTTCAATTGATGGAAAAATTCCGGAATAAACTTGTTTTATATTTTCTTTTGATGATTCATACGATGACTTTTGAGCTTTAATTTTTGGATTGTAATTTATAGCCTTATTGATAGTTTCCAATATATTTAAATCCACAAATGGTTCTTTATTATTATTATCTTCTAGATTATTTACTATTTGCTTAAAATTTTTTGAAGAATAAGTGTTTTCATTTTTTTTTAATAATGGATTATTATTAAAAAAATCATCATTTACTTCATTTAAAAAAGGTGCGTTTGCTAAAACTAGGTTTTCTTCAGTCTTTATATTATCTATTTCCGAATCAGTATAATTAGCAGAGAAGTTATGAGATAACTTTGGTTTTTGTTTAAAATTAAATTTAGCGACATCGAATTTTTTTATAATTAGATAGCTTCTATACGGTATCTTATCAATATTTAGTCTTATATTATTAGAAAATAAAACATTATCTCTTCTTAAATCATAGAAATTGTTAAAAAAATCTAAATATGAAGTATTAAAATAAAAAAATAAGAAAAATAAAAAAAACTTCATAATTAATATTATATCTCTTATAAAGAGATATAAAAAAAACAAAAAAAAATCTAAAAAATAAATTCTTTTGTTGTTTTTTGAAACTCTTTTAAAACAGGAGTTTGAGCAAAAATATAGTTTGCTCTAGAAATTTTTCCGTTTAATTTTTTTACAATATGAATTTTTCCAATATCATTATTATCATATAAAACTGTAATCAATGAACCTCCATCACTTTTTAAAGAGTCAAATAAATTAGCGGGAATATATTGGACTCCTCCAAATATAAAAATAATATCAAATTTTTTTTTCAGTCCATTAACGGGGTTTTTATTTAAAAAAACAATATTGCTAATATTTAATTTTTTAATATTTGAATCTGCTTGTTCAATTAGTTTTGTTTTATTATCAATTGCATAAACTTTCTTAGAAAGTTTTGATAAAATAGCAGAAGAGTACCCGGTGGAACATGCTAGATCCATTACTATATGATTTTTTTTAATTTTAGATAATTTTATAATATTTCCTATTATTCTAGGCTCTATTAAATATCTATCGGCTATTATTTCTATATCTTCATCTAAATAAGCTTTGGATCTTTTTTCAACTGGAAGGAAATTTTCTCTTGGTATAACTTCAAAAGCTTTTAGAATATAATCTTCTACAATGTTATTAGCCATTAATTGATTATGAATCATATTTTTTCTTGCGATATTAAAATCTGACATAATTTATATTATTTGTATTTATTTAAAATATATTAAAAAAAATAAATTAAATTATTATTAAAAAAAAAAAATGGCCCGGTGGCAGAGTG
>Ga0209554_1000653_pt1 | contig 28826 bp, 26 predicted proteins | sample MarorgKNORR_S2LV_5_FD_188221 | JGI IMG/M metagenome (GOLD analysis project Ga0209554, IMG submission 188221) | Marine microbial communities from the Southern Atlantic Ocean, analyzing organic carbon cycling - Bottom_A/KNORR_S2/LV (SPAdes) (version 2) | ecosystem: Environmental > Aquatic > Marine... | reverse complement strand
TAACTGATCTCAATATAGAAACAAGACTAAATCGAAAAACTAAAGGCAACATATACAAAGCAAGAATCTCTCGAGTAGAGCAGTCTCTTGAGGCTGCGTTCGTAGATTATGGCAAAGAAAAACACGGCTTTTTGCCGTTCAAAGAGGTTTCAAAGTTCTTTGCTGATAGTGTCAAACCTAAAGGCGATAAACTAACAATCAGTGACGTTCTCAGGGAAGGTCAAGAAATCATCGTTCAGGTTGAAAAGGAAGAGCGAGGTAACAAGGGTGCTGCTCTTAGTACCTACATCAATTTGGCTGGTGCTTACATGATTCTTACCCCCAATAATCCAAAAAGTTCTGGAATCTCAAGACAGATTAATGCAACTGACCGACAAGATCTAAAAAACCTTTTACCAAAGTTGCAAGTCCCAAAACATTCAGGTCTAATAATTCGTACAGAAGGCGCAGGAAAAGGCCTTCAAGAATTACAGTGGGAAGTAGATCATTTGACGCAACTTTGGAAGTCTATTAAAACTGCAACAAAGAATCAAGACGAACCTTTTTTAATTTATCAAGAGAGTGATATAACTGTAAGAGCTCTACGTGACTATCTCAGAGAAGATACTGATAGCGTCATAATTGACGACCTAGAAACCTATCAAAAGGCCCGAGACTTTGTTAGCTTTGTGATGCCACACTATCTAGATCGAATTAAGTATTTCGATATTACTGAACATTCTTTATTTGCTCACATGAGTGTCGAATCACAGGTCAAAAGTGTCTTTAACAGAGAAGTGATACTTAAATCTGGAGCGACAATTGTGTTTGATACAACAGAGGCATTAACAGCCATCGATATTAATTCCGCACGAGCAACGAGGGGTACCAGTATTGAAGACACAGCCTTTAAAGCAAACCTAGATGCTGCAGAAGAAATTGCTGTCCAACTACAGCTAAGAGATATTGGAGGTTTGATCGTTATTGACTTCATTGATATGGCAATAGAAGAAAACAGAGTTGCTATTGAAAAGGCCATGGAGAAAGCAACTGGCAATGACCGTGCGCGCGTTCAAATTGGAACAATTTCAAGATTTGGCCTGCTAGAGTTGTCACGCCAACGATTAATGAGCTCGGTAGCAGAGTCAACAGGCAAAACTTGTTCGCAATGCAATGGAAGTGGAACAACACCAACCATACCTACGCTAGCGCTTAACATTATTCGTCAGCTTGAGGATTCACTTAACTCCAGAAAAATTAATGGTGATGTTACAATTCAGTCAAGCGTTGAAGTAATCACTTATCTTCTTAATGAAAAAAGACAAAATATAATTGATATGGAGGTTAAGCATGGTATTAAGATAACCTTGTTACCTAACCAATATATGGAATTCCCAAGCTTCAGTATAAATAAGCAAAAGGGTGACAAAAAATCGCAACACAAAAGCTTTCAAGGTATATCAAAACCTCAAATCAATCACAACGAAATTAATTATCTTGAAAAGCTTGAAATACCAGTTATTTTAGCCAACCACCCTTCAACTAAAATGCCTGAAAGAAAGGCCTCATTTATGAGCAAACTGTCTGATATGTTTTCTATAGAAAAGCAAGCAACACCCCAACAAAAAACTACCAGACCACAAAATAGGAATCAGAATCGGAATCGGAATCGGAACCAGAATAGAAACCAAAAAAGAGGTGAAAATAAGAAGAGTTCTGAGAACCAGAATAGAAACCGCAATCAGAATAAAAACCGAAATCAGAAAGCTGCTTCAAACACCGAACAAAAATCGACTGAAAAGGTTACTCAATAGTTCGATATATGAATAAATACGCTGTCATTGGCAATCCTGTTGATCATAGCTTGTCACCGACTATTCACGCCCAATTTGCTAAGCAGATTGGGCTTTCAATGAGTTATAAAAAAATTCTAGCACCACTAGACGGATTTAGTGTCGCTGCCAAAAACTTTATCAGTTCTGGCGCTTTGGGATTCAACATCACCGCCCCATTTAAAGTTGAAGCATACGATCTTATAGATGAGTACACCTTAAATGCAAAGACTGCAGGTGCTGTCAATACCATTAAAGTGGAAAATGGCACTCTTTATGGAGAAAATACTGACGGAATCGGCCTTGTTAACGACCTTTGTAATAATTTACAACAGTCGATCAAAGGAAAAGACATCTTAATTTTAGGGGCTGGTGGTGCGACTCAGGGCATCTTGCTACCATTACTAGAATGTCAACCAGAACGTATTTTAGTTGCAAACCGAACAAAAACAAAATCCTTAAAATTGGCAAACAATTTTAGCGAGTATGGCAAAGTTTGTGGCTTTGGTTTAGATCAAATAAAAGCCAAACCTGTAGATATTATCATTAATGCCACGAGCGCTTCATTGGATGGAAAAATGCCTGAAATTGCACCAGGTGTTGCCGCTGGTGCGCTATGTTATGACTTAATGTATGGTAAGCAAACACCATTTATGCAGTGGGCAAGGGAAAACTCTGCTCTAGCAGTGACTGATGGTCTTGGGATGTTGGTCGAGCAAGCTGCCAGCGCTTTTGCTTTTTGGCATGGCAAGACCCCAGAAACAAAAGAAGTATTAAAATCTCTTAGGGAGACAACCGATTAATGCTCCAGCCAGTCTCTGAACGCTGATAAATGAATCGATCGTGCAGTCGACTCTCTCTTCCTTGCCAAAACTCAATACTCTGAGGTATTACACGGTAACCTCCCCAAAAATCAGGCAAAGGCACCTCTCCTTTAGAAAATTTATTTTTCATTGACTCAAATTGACTGACCAGTAAACTTCTTGAGGAGATTGTTACAGATTGCTGTGAAGCCCAAGCACCCAGCTGTGAATCTTTTGGCCTTGAAGCAAAATACTTAATTGATTCAAGCGTTGTTATCTTTTCGACGCTACCAACGATTTTTACTTGCCTCCCTAGGTCTAACCATGAAAACAAAAGGGCAGCCTGAGGTTTTACCTCAATTTGTTGGGATTTTTTTGAACTATAGTTCGTAAAAAAAACAAAACCTTTGTCATCGAAATGCTTGAGGAGCACTGTGCGAATGCCAATCTCGCTCTCATCAGCAGTTGCCAAACTCATAGCACTGGGCTCAACGATACCCACCTTGATTGCCTGAGAGAACCAAAGCGAAAACTGCTTAAATGGATCACTATCGAGCTCAGATCTGTTCAGTCCGGTTTGTCGAAACTCTTTTCTTAGATTAGTCAAATCAACTGTCATAATATCTAAAATTAAAAGGGTATCAGGTTACTCTTTTTTGATTCTGTTAGGTGTTGAGTAATCAAAGCCTTGACTGGTGGAAAGCGGTTTGCAAACTTAAGTACTAACTTTCTAACCTGCCTAATTGCCGCATCATCATTAGTAAACAATGAAACAATGACGTTTGTACCAAAATACATCAACTTAGAGAGGTTGATTTGTTTTCTTTCAAACTCTTTTAGTACCGCGTCTGCTCCAATATCAAGGCCGTTATTAAGCGCCTTACTAATGGACAACGATAGCAGATCCTGGCCTCTCAAACCTAAATTAAAACCATGCGCGGTTACTGGGTGCATACCCACAGCTGCATCACCAATCAGGGCAAACCTTGTTGCTCTAAATTTATGAGCATAGACCCCAACCAAGGGGTACGAGTAGCGATCTCCTATCTGCTTCATTTGGCCTAATTTACCACCAAAGCCATCGCTTGCCATCTCACTAAATTGCTCCTCATCAAGGTCTAACATCTCATCTAACCTATCGGTTGGAACCGTTAATACGAAAGATGACACATTACCATTAAGTGGTAAAAGTGCTAACGTGTGGCCGTAATTAAAACACTCTAAGGCGACATGATTGTGAGCCTTTTCGTGTGACATCCTTGTTGTTATCATTACCTTGGAGAAGTCTTTCATAACCGAAGGTATACCCATCTTTCTCCTAATTTCAGAAAAACGACTGTCTGCCGCAACAACCAGTTTAGATTTAATGGTTTTACCATTAGATAGTGAAATTTCTGCGCTCGTATTAGTAGTATTAACACCGTCTACCATCAGCTCATTCAAAATCGTCACATTGTCTGCTTGCGAGGCCCTTTCAAATAGTGCTGCTCTAATCAAATAGTTTGGCACTAAATAACCCAAAGCTTCAATTGCGGATTTTTTAGCGTCAAAGTTCAGCAAAGAATCTGAACCGCCGTCAAATACTTTTGCCTCTTTTAATGGGCTCACCTTAGCTTCGTCAATAAGCGCCCAAACGCCAAGTTTTATTAATATTTTACGGGAATGATGAGTGAGTGCTATTTCGCGACCATCTGGCTTAGGTTTTGAAATTGATTCAAGCGATGACTTTTCAACTAGAAGAATATTCAAGTCCAAACCAGCCACAGAACAGGCAAAGCTAAGGCCGGCAGGTCCACCCCCTATAATAACGATATCGTAATCCATCTCACTGTTGCGTTAATTTGATGAGGATTCATTTTAGCACCCTTTAAAAAATATATATTGACCGAATAAAAAACGGTCTTACTGAGTGATGACTTTGGATTCCTCGATCTGCTTTAACCAATACTCACTTTTTTCTATATTTTTTTCTGTACCGATGCCTTCTTTATACATTTCAGAGACCTTGATTTGTGACTCTATACCGCCCTTCCTTGCAGCAATAATGTAGTACTCATAAGCCTTCTCAAGGTTCTTACTGACTCCCTTTCCTTGCTCATACATCTCAGCCAGATTGTGTTGTGCAAAAAGGTAATCCTGGTTCGCAGATAAGCTAATCCAGCTGAAGGCTTTCTCCAAATCCAAAGGTACCCCGATACCTAGATAATACATGGCTCCCAGATAGTACTGAGATTTGGGGTGCGATTGGTTGGCAGCCTTGTGTAAATATTCAAGCCCCTTTGCGTCATTTTGTTCAACTCCGACACCTACAATATGCATTATGCCAATAGCAGTAATTGCATCCAAATCTCCAGTTTTGGCTGCATGTTCGAAAGCCAGTAGCGCTTTTTCATAGTCCTGTTCAACACCGTCACCATAAAAGTAAGCCCGCCCTCTTTCGTAAAGGCTAGAATCTGCATTAACAGGGAACGAAGTGGCAAATAAAAGGGTTATTAATAATAAAAATTTCATAGAAGGAAATTGTATACGAAATACTACGTAACTGTGTAGTCTTAGATTAAACTTTTTACACTACGATTAAGTCCATTTAAACAAAACATGAGCCACTATTACGTTCAATGATATGCAATATGTTTACACGCCATTTCTGGGAACAAACTCTAATACTGTTGCATTGATACAATACCTCGGCATTCCGTCAGGTCCATCATTAAATACGTGACCTAAATGAATATCAGAACTAACAGACCTTATCTCGGTCCGAACCATACCAAAACTAAAGTCAAACTTCTCATAAACCTCATTATCCACAGGCTTAGTAAAGGAAAGCCAACCTGATTTAGACTTAAATCGATCAGCAGTATCAAATAGCGGCCTTCCTGAAAGCTTATCTACGAATATGCCTTCGGGGGTATCCTTAAATATCTCATATTGTTTGCAAAAACGTCTATCTGTTCCATCATTAAAGGCAACATTAAAGGCCTCGGAATCCTTACCCAACTTGAATTCTCCTAAGGCTTGGTAAAACTCCTCAGAAGTCATAATCCCCTGGTGCGCCCAGACCTCTCTACCATCAACGATAAAAAATATAGTTGGCGTTGCCCAGGTCTCTGTGTTCAATTCAAACCCCTTCAAGGTAGATGCAGGGGAAGACCTCAATGGAATGGTGCCTTTATATTTTGAAGTAACTTTTTTTTCAAATTCTAAGCAAAAAAGACAGGTCCCTTCTATCTCAGGACCAATCACAATTATCTCTTTATCCCCAAGGGGAACTATGTCATTTTTAGCAATTTTAGACAACGACTGGTTTAGAAAGCTCACACCTGTCGAGTGATCAGGACAGTAACCGTTAGGATTTTTCAATAAATAGTTTTGATGATAGCTCTCTGCTGGCCAAAACTTTTCTAATGCACCCATCTCAGTTACAATTTGCCCATAACCTTGAGCTGTCAACAGTGTTTGAAATTCTTGTTTAGTTCTATAAGCTATCTCTTTTTGTTCTGGAGTTGTCCAATAAATTGCAGAGCGATAATTGTTGCCTACATCATTTCCTTGTCTGTTGAACTGAGTAGGGTCATGAATTTCCCAAAAGTTTCTGATTAAAGACTCAGTTGAAACTTGACTTGAGTCATAAATAACTCTGACTGTCTCGGTATGATTAACCAAATCATTGTCATTTCTTGCCTTCTCTTCGGCTGAAAGACCAATATTTTTTAAAATATCTAGAAAAGTCCCGGTTTGTGGAATGCGATTATTGAGAACGTCCTCATAGCTAGGGTGTTCATAGTTGCCTCCGGAGTATCCAGAAACAACATCAATGACACCGTCAATGTTTTCAAAGTTTTTTTCAACACTCCAAAAACAACCTGCCGCAAAAAAAATTTCTAATATCATTGTCTTTATCTACCAAATAAAGAAATATTATTGCAAGTCTACACTCTAAATGCAAGTGTCGAATGTTTTATGAGTGAAGATAAGATGAAGATTATAGAGTGGTAGTCGCGGTCAGATTTGAACTGACGACTTCCACCTTGTCGAGGTGACACTCTAACCAGCTGAGTTACGCGACTACGAAGGGGCTTATTATACTGCCTCGAAAACCGAACGGATAATTTTTTGTATGTCACTTGCCGCTTGATAACGGTTTTCAGCATTTTTGATTGGTCGTCCAACAACAATGTAGTCGGAACCGCTTTTAAATGCTGTAGCGACATCAACTACACGCTTTTGGTCGTCATCATTTGCAACCGGGCGAATTCCAGGAGTCACAGCAATTAACTTCTTGTCTACATATTTTCGAATGTAGGGCACCTCTAAACCTGATGAAACAACTCCATCACAGCCAGCCTCAAACGCACGTTTAGCGCGTGAAATCACTAATTCCTGGACATCACAATCAAATCCCAGATCATCTAAGTCGCCTCGATCCAGACTGGTAAGCGCAGTTACTGCTAATATTTTTAAATCATTCTTGTTTTCTGCAGCCTTTTCCATCATCGCCTGGTTGCCATGAATGGTTGCAAATGTAGCGCCATAGCCACTCAGTCTTGCTATCGTTCGACCTACCGTTTCAGGAACATCGAAAAACTTTAAATCAACAAAAACTTTTTTGTCTCTTTCTGTAAGCCAATTTAGCAGTTCGAAGTAGCTACCTGTCATCAACATTTCCATGCCGATTTTATAAAAATTTACACTGTCATCGAGTTCAGTGACGATGTCTTTAGCTTGGTCAATCTCTGGTAAATCTAGAGCGAAAATTAACCTATCTTCTACATTAATATCTTTCATAAAAGCCTCGTTAAAACTCAATAACTCATAAACTCAATTAGCCATGTAAATCTGGTTTAAAAAATTATACTTTGATTTCATAGACGATAGCAGTCAACAACACAACAAGTTGCCTGAGGTTTTACCCGTGAAATACACCTTAAAGGTTTATGATGTAGCTTAGGAACTCAATTGTTAGTCAAGCGAGCTAACAGTCACCTTAATTTTAATGACATCGTCATAAGGTCTTTTTTTGCTTGTAAATGATAAATCACGACCTTCATAATCGATATGAACTAAATAATGACTAAGCTTTTTCAGGTAGCTCGTTTTAACCTTTGTTTCACAAACCTCTTGGCTGACCACAACTTGGCCAGTTGAGTTTGCTTTCTCTGCATCATGTGCTATAGAAGCACCTAAAAAAATACCGGCAAGAGTCATGACATCTCTGGCATCATCACTCCCACCAAGTGTGTTACCAATCGCGCCACCGAGTATCGCTCCCATTATCTCGTTGGTGGCACTACCGTCACCTTGGTTCTGTAAGGTCTCTTTTATGTAACATTCCTGATAAGGCTCTTCAGTCCTGTATTGTTTGTAAACTTTCTCAACAGAGGTCACAGTTGCATAGTCAATAAAACTACCAGCCATCACCAGTTGTGTGCCAAGAAATAACGATATCAGTACCAAACTTTTTACAATTATTTTCATACTCATTCTCCAATATCTTTTAGCCCCTATAATGTAAATTATATACCTTTATTGATTTTTTTCATTGAATTTAGCTAACGATACCCTTTACTATGTCCATGACCCGATGTGTTCCTGGTGTTGGGCATTTAAACCAGCCTGGGATAAAGTTAAAGAGGCACTATTAGGGAAAGTGAAGGTGGACTACCTGCTCGGTGGATTGGCGCCAGACAGTAACGAACCGATGCCCATTGAAACCCGTGAATACGTCAAGGGAAACTGGAAGAGAATTCAGGGGATGATTCCAGACACAAGATTTAATTATGATTTTTGGACATCCTGTGAACCAAAACGCTCAACATATCCTGCCTGCAGGGCGGTGATTTGTGCCAAACAGCAGCACACTGTTTTTGAAAATTTGATGATCTATGGCATTCAAAAGTCTTACTATCTAGAGGCTCAAAATCCTTCAAACGACGATGTATTGATTAACATTGCAGAGAGCCTAGGGCTTGATACTGATAAATTTAAAATAGATTTAAAATCATCACAGGTAAATGAAATTCTGCTTAATGAAATTAAGCTTGCTAGATCAATGGATATGAATTCAATGCCTTCTTTAGTTTTGCATATCAATGGCACCCTGAAAGTAATTGATATTGACTACCTAGATGCTAATTACATTGTTAAGCAAATAATTCCTTGAAATAATAGCCATAACTGGCAATAATAGGAGTCCTGCCTTGGTAGCTCAGCTGGATAGAGCACTCGCCTCCTAAGCGAGGGGTCGTGAGTTCAAATCTCGCCCAGGGCACCAAACTTTTGAACAAGTTTTATCTACTCTACGGCGAATAATCTAATCTTTTGTGATAAAAAAATTGTCACAGGTATAATATTAGCCATCTAACTTAAGCTCAACTATAGTCAATGTCTGGCAATTCTTTTGGAAAATTATTTACTCTAACAACCGCTGGAGAAAGTCACGGTGAAGCCCTGATTGGAATCGTCGATGGTTGCCCGCCTGGAATGTCATTGACAGAGAAAGACTTACAGGATGACCTTGATTTGAGGAAGCCTGGCAGTTCAAGGCATACCACTCAGAGGCGGGAAACAGACGAAGTTAAGATTCTATCCGGCACTTTTGAAGGAGTAACAACAGGCACGCCGATAGCCCTTATCATTCAAAACGCTGACCAGCGCCCGAGAGACTATAGCAACATTGCAAACTCTTTTCGTCCAGGTCACGCAGACTACACCTATCAACAAAAATATGGTCTCAGAGATTACCGTGGTGGTGGCCGTTCATCTGCTAGAGAGACCGCAATAAGGGTTGCAGCTGGAGGTATTGCAAAAAAATACCTCAAAGAAAAGCATGGCATTGAGATCCATGGCTACCTAGCTCAACTCGGCCCGATTGCGTTTGAGAATTTTGATTGGAAAGAGGTACACAATAATCCATTCTTTTGTCCTGACGCCAGCAAGGTTAGTGAGCTTGAAGACTACGTAGACAAACTCAGAAAGGCTGGTGATTCCATTGGCGCGAGGATCAATGTTGTCGCTAGTAACATGATTACAGGACTTGGAGAGCCTATCTTTGACCGTCTTGACGCTGAAATAGCCCATGCAATGATGAGTATTAATGCTGTCAAGGGTGTCGAAATTGGTGCCGGATTTGATGTCGTCAATCAGAAAGGCTCTGTTCATAGAGACCCGATAACGCCTGAAGGTTTCACATCGAACAATTCTGGTGGCATCCTGGGTGGCATAAGTTCTGGACAAGACCTACTGATTTCTATTGCACTTAAGCCTACCTCGAGTATCCGCCTAAGTGCCCAGACTATTGACAAAAAAGGCAAAGCAACCGAGATTAGTACGACAGGTCGCCACGATCCCTGTGTCGGCATCAGAGCCACCCCGATAGCGGAAGCTATGCTGGCAATCACTTTGATGGACCATGCGCTCAGACATCGTGCCCAAAATGCTGATGTGTCTTCAATCACGCCGTCGGTATCTGCTACAAAGTCTTAATCTTCCAAATAAATCACTAAAAAAATCAATGTTTAAGCTAATTCATAAGCGCGTTCCTCGCAACGCGAAAAACGATATCTTGTCGGGTCTTACAGTTGCCCTGGCATTGGTCCCTGAGGCAGTTGCATTTGCTCTTTTGGCAGGATTAAATCCTTTGGTTGGGCTCTATGCAGCATTCATTATTGGACTAGTTACATCAATCATAGGCGGCAGGCCCGGCATGATTTCAGGCGCTACAGGGGCAATTGCAGTAGTGATTGGAACCCTTGTTGCACTCCATGGCGTGGAATACTTATTTGCCGCCGTAGTTTTAACTGGTCTTATTCAAATTGTTTTTGGTTTATTAAAGATGGGTAAATTTATTCGACTTGTTCCTCATCCAGTTTTTCTAGGTTTCGTAAATGGTCTAGCTATTATCATATTTTTAGCACAAGTAAAACAGTTTAAGGTTGCCGGCGAATGGATTACTGGAACCCCTTTACTTCTAATGCTAGTAATTGTTGCAATTACAATGACTATTATTCATTTTTTACCAAAGTTAACTCGAGCTGTACCGTCAACCTTGGTTGCTATTGTAATTGGCACAGTCGCGGTCTTATTTCTAGGTCTTGATACTAGAACGGTTGGAGACATTGCCCCTATCGGCGGTTTATTTCCTCCATTTCACCTGCCTGACGTACCACTTAATTTCGAGATGCTTAAAATTGTTTTTCCTTATGCTATCGTTATGGCGCTGGTTGGAATTATAGAGAGCCTTTTAACGCTCAACTTGATTGACGATTTAACAGAGACCACAGGTCAACCAAACCGTGAATGTATTGGACAGGGAGTTGCCAATACGGTTACCGGTCTTTTTGGCGGAATGGGCGGTTGCGCAATGGTTGGTCAAAGCTTAATTAATATTAAGTCAGGAGGACGCGGAAGACTATCTGGAATAGTAGCCTCTGTAGTGTTGCTATTTTTTATACTTTACCTCTCTAAATACATCGAAATGATTCCGATAGCTGTCCTAATTGGCGTCATGATGATGGTCGTTATTGGTACTTTTGAGTGGGGGTCATTTCGCTTATTTGGCAAAGTGCCAGTGCCAGATATCATTATTGGTATATCCGTGGCAGTTATTACAGTTTTAACTGATAACCTGGCACTTGCGGTTATCGCAGGTGTTATTATGTCTGCCCTATCGTTTGCTTGGGAGTCAGCAGGAAAAATACATTCCGTTGAAGAGTTTGAATCAGATGGTAAAAAGACCTACATACTTCATGGCGCATTATTTTTTGCATCAATTAACACCTTTCATGCCATTTTTACTCCAAAACAAGATCCGGAAAATGTTTATATAGACTTTCAAGACTCCCGAGTAATGGATCATTCTGCTATCCAGGCAATCGATAAGCTTGCTGATCGCTATCAGAAGACTGGAAAAATATTGCATTTGACTCACCTAAGCTCTGAGTGTCGACTGCTACTTAAGACGGCAAAGCATCTAGTGGAAGTAAATGTTCTTGAAGACCCTCAGTATCACGTTGCTATTGACAAAGCAAAAGCAAGAATTGAGGGTGGTATTTAAGTAGCTTTTAGAATTGGTTATTTACCTTTTTCATCACCCCAAAGCAGCTTATGTAATTGAACTTGAAGACGAACGTTGAGTTGCTTTTCTAGGATCCAGTCAGCTAAATCGACTGGTCTTAGGCTTTCATAGACGGGTGAAAAAAGTACCTCAGAGTCGACACTATAGTTCTGTAATATATCACAGCACCATTCGAAGTCTTGTCTAGAAGAGATGACGAACTTCAACTGATCTTTGTCCCTTAATAGAGCAATATTGTCATATCTGTTTTGCTTCTCTTCGGTTGACGAGGGTGTCTTGATATCCATAACAACTGAAACTTTTTTGTTGACTGGGGCTATATCAATACTACCACTAGTTTCGAGTGAAACCTTATAGCCGTTTTCAATAAGTCTATCCAACAAAATAAGACAGTTGCTTTGAGCCAAAGGTTCACCACCGGTGACACAAACATAGGAGGTATTGTACTGACCAATCTCATCCATAATTTTTTCAATTGTTAACGGGTTGTTGCCCTTGAACGCATAGGTTGTGTCACAATAATTACAACGAAGCGGACAACCCGTTAAGCGTATAAATACTGTCGGAATTCCAACCTCTTTTGCCTCTCCCTGGAGAGAATAAAAAATTTCAGTAATGTTTAAGGTAGTGCTATTTAAATTGTCCATCTTTTAAGTATTTAATTTGGTTTCGTACATCAGCAGCCTGCTCAAATTTTAAGTCCTCAGCAAACCCATACATCTCCTTTTCTAGGTGCTTTAATTCCTTGGCGAGCTGAACCGGTGATAAGCGAACCTGTATCATCTCTGGTCCCATTTCTGCTATCTCAGAGGCCGACAGGTCGGTATCCAGAATATTAACGATTGGCTTCACAACACCTTTGGGTATTATCCCGTATTTTTTATTAAAAGCCTTCTGCTTATTTCTTCTTCTGGTTGTTTCGTCCATTGCTCTTTGCATCGAGTTGGTAACTCGGTCTGCATACAAAATGGCGCTACCATTGATATGTCTTGAAGCACGACCCATAGTCTGAATGAGTGATCGCTCTGAGCGCAGAAACCCTTCCTTGTCGGCATCTAATATTGCAACCAAAGAGACTTCCGGTATATCCAAACCCTCTCGAAGTAAGTTAATGCCTACCAATACATCAAACACACCGAGACGTAAATCACGAATAATCTCTACCCTCTCAACGGTATCAACATCAGAATGAAGGTACCTAACCTTGACATTGTGTTCGTGCAAGTAATCACTTAACTGCTCAGACATGCGCTTAGTGAGTGTGGTTACAAGCACTCTCTCTTTGATGGCAACTCTTTTATGGATCTCTGATAACAGGTCATCGACCTGGGTTTCAACCGGACGGACATCGATACTTGGGTCCAACAGACCGGTTGGTCTGACAACCTGTTCGGCAATCACAGAGGAAACTTCCATTTCATAGTTAGCAGGTGTTGCTGAGACCATAATGCATTGACCTACTCTTTCAGAAAATTCATCGAACCTGAGGGGTCTGTTGTCTAGCGCTGAAGGTAGCCGAAAACCAAAATCAACAAGTGTCGTTTTGCGAGACCTGTCGCCCTTATACATACCCCCTATTTGGCTCACGGTGACGTGAGATTCGTCCAAAATGACGAGTGCATCTTCTGGCAAATAATCGAGTAGTGTTGGTGGAGGTTCTCCTGGCTTGCGACCTGATAAATAGCGCGAATAGTTCTCAATACCAGAGCAGTAACCCAACTCTCTCATCATTTCCATATCGAGCGCTATTCTTTGAGAAAGGCGCTGTTCCTCCACTAGTTTGTTTTGAGAAATCAATTCCTTTTTGCGCTCAGCGAGCTCCACTTTGATGTCATCAAGGATATTTAGAATTGTTGATTTAGGTGTCACGTAATGTGTCTTCGGGTAAACCGTAACCCTATGAAGCGACTTCAACTTTTCACCGGTGAGAGGGTCAAACCAAGACAGGTTTTCAACCTCGTCATCAAACATCTCCACTCGTATCGCCCTCTCCTCGGAGTCGGCTGGGAAGATATCGATAACCTCTCCCTTAACCCTAAAATGACCACGTACTAGTGTAACGTCGTTACGAGTGTATTGCATTTTAGAGAGCGTCGATAGAATTTCCCTTTGCTTTGTGACCTCACCAACAGTCAAGTGCAACAACATCTTCATGTAACTATCAGGGTCACCCAAACCGTAGATGGCAGAAACGCTAGCAATGATGATAACATCCTTGCGCTCTAGAAGTGCCTTGGTTGCAGAGAGTCGCATCTGCTCAATCTGTTCATTGATTGAAGCATCCTTTTCGATATAGGTGTCTGAAGCAGGAACATAAGCCTCTGGCTGGTAATAGTCGTAATAAGAGACAAAATATTCGACCGCGTTTTCAGGAAAGAACTCCTTCATCTCGCTATAAAGTTGAGCTGCTAAAGTTTTATTGGGAGCCATGATTAGGCTCGGTTTTTGACTCTTCTCTATGACATTAGCAAGGGTAAAAGTTTTGCCTGAACCGGTGACACCTATAAGTGTTTGATATTTAGCACCTGAATTGATTCCGTCCAGTAATTTTTTGATCGCTTTTGGTTGATCACCCTTGGGTGAAAATGCTGACTTTAGCTGAAATTTTCTAGCCATTATTGGCATTTTTTCATTAACATAAACACTTAATTTTAAACTATTTAAATAAGCCCGTAAATGTCAACTATTCTTTCAAACCGAGTACAAAAAATTAAACCATCAGCGACCTTGGTCGTGAACGAGAAAGCCAAGCAGTTAAAGGCCCAAGGAGTACATATTGTTTCTATGGGCTCTGGTGAGCCAGACTTTGATACACCGATCAATATTCAGACAGCCGCTACCCAGGCAATTAGCGCTGGCGAGACTCGTTACACCGCAGTGGATGGAACACCGCAACTCAAAAAAGCCATCTGTGAAAAATTTAAAAGAGAAAACGGTCTCGAATACTCTGACAACGAGGTGATGGTCTCTTCTGGTGGTAAGCAGGTTTTTTACAATCTCTGTCAGGCCATCCTCAGTAAGGGTGATGAAGTGATCATACCTTCCCCTTACTGGGTATCCTACCCGGACATGGTCCTCCTCGCTGATGCAACTCCTGTTTTCATTGAAACCGGGCTAGAGCAGGAATTCAAGATAACAGCAGAGCAACTCGAATCTAGCCTTAATGCCAATACCAAACTATTAGTTCTCAATAGCCCCTCAAATCCGACAGGTGCTGTGTATACCAAATCTGAAATAGAGTCCCTCGGTGCGGTCCTAGAAAAACACCCACACGTCAACGTAATCAGTGACGATATTTATGAACATATTCGTTGGGAAGACGACGAATTTGTCAACATTGCGATGGCATGCCCAAAGCTAAAAGACAGAACAATCATCCTCAACGGTGTCTCAAAGGCTTACGCGATGACGGGCTGGAGGATTGGTTATGCCGCTGGTCCGGAAGAAATTATCAAGGCAATGAAAAAGATTCAGGGACAGTCTACATCAAATCCGAGCTCAATCTCACAGGCTGCCGCCCTTGAAGCGATCAGTGGCGACCAATCATTTATCAATATGATGGTTGCGGCCTTTGAGAGACGACACAATTTTCTTGTCGACAGTCTTAACGCCATCGATGGCATCGAATGCCCACAATCTCGCGGCGCCTTCTATTCATTTCCAAGAGTGCAAGGTCTCATCGATCGACTCGGACTCAAGAATGATGTTGAATTTTCGACTTATTGCCTTGATAAAATTAGCTTAGCTTTGGTTCCTGGTTCTGCTTTTGGTGCGCCTGGATATGTGCGACTCTCTTTTGCAACAAGCATGGACAACTTAAAATTAGCAATAGAGCGTTTATCCAACATTTAAATTGTGCTTTCTTTTCTTGACATGACAATTTTCATAAGATAACCTCTCTCTCATTAAATAGGAGAAAAAAATGTTAGACAAAAGAAAATTTTATATTAACGGTCAATGGGTCGACCCATCAACAAAAAACGACTTTGATGTCATTAACCCATCAGATGAGACGGTCTGTGCGGTCATTTCTCTGGGCTCTCAAGCTGACACTGATACCGCAGTCGCTGCTGCTAAAGCAGCTCTGCCTTCTTGGTCTATTTCAACGAAAGCCGACAGAGTTGCACTCTTAGAGAGACTCTACGATATCTATGAAAGAAGAATGGATGATATGGCAGAGGCCATCTCAATGGAAATGGGTGCGCCGATTGATTTCTCGAAAGCGTCACAAGCAACCTCTGGAACAGACGCCATTAAAGAATTTACTAGGCAACTTAAAAAGTTTGAGTTTGAAGAGCCTCTTGAGGGCTCAGACGATCAACTGCTATATGAACCAAAAGGAGTCTGCGCACTTATTACACCGTGGAACTGGCCAATCAGTCAGGTTGCACTTAAGGTTATTCCTGCAATTGCTGCTGGCTGTACAATGGTCCTAAAGCCTTCTGAGTTAGCTCCCCTGGATTCAATGATTTTTGCTGAAATGCTCGATGAGGCTGGATGCCCTGCTGGCGTATTTAACTTGGTTAATGGAGATGGAGTCGGTGTTGGAAGTCAGCTTACTTCCCATCCAGACATCGACATGATCTCTTTCACTGGCTCAACCAGAGCTGGATCTCTCATCTCTCACAACGCAGCGGATGACTTTAAGAGGGTTGCATTAGAGCTGGGCGGCAAAGGCGCCAACATTATTTTTGCAGATGCGGACGATAAAGCCGTCAAAAGAGGAGTTAGGCATTGCTTTAACAATACCGGACAGTCCTGTAATGCGCCGACAAGAATGCTCGTAGAGCGCTCGGTTTACGATCAAGCGGTTGAGATAGCCAAAGAGACTGCAAACTCTACAAATGTTGATATCGCGTCAAAGCGAGGTAAACATCTTGGTCCAGTTGTCTCAAAAGTCCAGTTCGATAAGATTCAAAACCTAATACAGGCTGGTATCGATGAGGACGCAAGACTGGTTGTTGGTGGTACTGGAAAACCCGAAGGATTAGAAACAGGATATTTTGTGAAGCCTACTATTTTTGCTGACGTCAACAATCAAATGACAATCGCTCAGACTGAAATCTTTGGTCCTGTTTTATCAATCATTCCATTTGATACCGAAGAAGAAGCCATCGAGATCGCCAATGACACGCCATACGGTTTGACAAACTACATTCAAACTCAGGACCCTGAAAAAGCGAAGCGCGTCTCTAAAAAGCTTCTTTCGGGAATTATTGAGGTTAATGGCAAAAGTACAGCAAGCGGTGCACCTTTTGGAGGCTATAAGCACTCTGGAATTGGTCGCGAGAATGGTGAATTAGGACTAAAAGAGTTCATTGAAGTGAAGGTGGTTTCTGACTGGAGTTGATTTCTACTCTATGCGTACTGGATGGCTATAAAAAAAATTGCCGTTGGCGGTATTAGCACCGAGTGTAGTACCTATTCGCCGCTATATCAAAATGAAAGTGACTTTGTAAGCTTACAAGGTCAAACCTTGCTTGATCTGGTTGGTTTTCCGTTCGATGATTATGGTATCGAAACTTATCCCATTTTTTTTAATAGATCGGTTCCTGGTGGTCCTATAGAGAGTCAGTATTTTAGGCAGACAAAGGATAAATTTATCGCCGAACTTGATTCTCTAGGAACACTAGACGGGGTGCTACTTATTATGCATGGCGCAATCTTTGTTGATGACATAGATGACCCAGAAGGAGAATGGATTGAGGCTGTTCGTGATGTTGTCGGTGAAGATTGTATTGTCTCTGTTAGTTTTGATCTTCACGGTCAAGTGACAGACAAAATCGTTAACAACATTGACGCCTTTGCAGCCTATAGAACTGCCCCTCATATTGATGTAGAAGAAACTTACAAGAGAGCATCAAAAATGCTCGCAGATGCGCTCATAAGTAACCAACGCCCTACCGTGTTATGGTCGCCGATCCCTATGCTGGTTTCTGGGGAAATGTCTTCAACCTTTGTTGAGCCCTGCCAATCGATTTATAAAAACCTTGAATCGTTAGATCAAAGACAGGGCATCATTGACAGCAATCTGATGGTTGGCTATGTCTGGGCAGATACCCAAAGAGCAGCAGCCTCTGCTGTGGTGACCTGTACCAACAAAAAAGTAGGCACAGAAGTTTGTCAAATCATCGCCAATCTTTACTGGGACTCTCGCCAACAATTAAAGTTTGATATGCGATCAGGAGACATCAGCTCTGCAATTAATTCGCTACCCAAGAACTTCTCTATCATCGCTGATAGTGGTGACAATCCCACAGCCGGAGGTGTAGGCGATAGAGCTGACGTTTTGGAAGCAGTATTGAGTAAAAAAATTGAGCATGTGCTATTCGCAGGGATTGCCTCAGAATCAGCCTACAATGAACTCCAAAAAGGAAATAAGTTCAATATTGGTGGAAGCTTTGGTGGTGGTGGACCAAATTTGGAACTGAATGCCGATGAGGTCTACTTTGAAGAGCAATGTGCAATTGCTAGGGTGCAAAACATAACAATCGTAGTCTCCAAAAGAAGAAGGCCTTTTCATTACCTCTCTGACTTTAATCATTTACGCTTAAAGCTTCAGGATTATCGACTACTAGTAGTCAAGTCTGGCTATTTGTCACCTGAGCTTCAAGGTTTGTCATGCCCTTCATTTATGGTTCTTTCAAATGGCGCCGTGAACCAAGATTTAAAAAATATAGACAACCATCACAGAAAGAAGCCAACCTTTCCATTTCAGGAATTCAATGAATTTGCTCCAGAGGTCAGTGATGGATCAAATCTGCTTAGTTAATTGCATCTAAAACACCACTTATAAGTGACTGTTCGTTCCACTGATTTGGACCTGCCCCAACCCTAACAACTACTAAGTCTTGGGAAGGAACTACATAACACCTATTTGAGTTATAGCCTTTAAGGGCAAACATATCTTTGGGCAGTCCTGGCCAATGAGTTCCATTGGTGTTAACCCAAAAAGTGTATCCATATTCTGGATTCAATTGCTGAGAGGATTTTGTTGCAGTCTCGACCCACCAACTTGGAATCACCTCCTTGCCGTTCCATAACCCCTGATGCATCAATAAATAACCAAACCTAGCCAACTCTCTTGCCGAAATGTGAAGCCCTATATGAGCGCATGTATGGGGACCAATGAATTGTCCCCCACCCAACACATCCCAGCTCGCATTCTCGATGCCAATCTCTTCAAAGACTTTTTCTTGCATGTATTGGTGAATTTCTTGTCCCATAATAGAGTGAAACAGCATCGATAAATGAGCCATCGCTGGGTCACTATAGTTCCATAACTTTCCAGGCTCAGCTACCAAGGTGTCAGTTTTTCTGCCGTAGCGGTTATCACAATGACCGAGTGCGTTCTCAAATGGACCGCAATCAATGTCAGTAGGTACACCAAAGACGAGATCATTTTCTCCAGCAATTCCCGACGTCATGTTTAGCAAATGAGCAATAGTTATTCTTTCTTTGAGTTTGTCTGTCACTTTGTACTTATCAGACAGAAAAGAGTATGCAGGACTATCCAGGTCAATCTTTAGGTTGTTTGGTAGTGTACCCTTACGACCCTTTTCCAGCAGCAAACCCCAGGCAGTTCCTGTAAATGACTTTGTACAGGACCAGACATCAAAACGACTACCAGGCAAGGTCATGAAACTGTAGTGTTCTTTGATAAGGTAGCCGTTACGAATAATGACAATTCCTGAGGCATCTGTATCAAAGAACAATCTGTATCTTTGGACGAGATCGTCGAGCTTACCTAAACTCACATTTGTGTGACTCTTTATCTCACTCTTGTCTTTCAAAAAGCGCCAACCCCCTTGGGACTCTGGCTGAGGGTAATAATTGTCGTTATCGCGAGATCTAATTTTCATAAAATGATTGTACAAGAATCTACTTTTATTGCCAATAAAAGAAATATTAACCTCAAATTAATACCAATTAGAGATTAATTTGACCTCTTAACTTTTATAAGATATATTGACTTCTAACTCAACAATAATATATAGTGGAAATATTATGACTTTAGCAATACTTTATAAGCATTACTGCTAAATAAGAGGGTCGACCGACCCTCTTTTACATCCACTTTCAAAAACTCCCTTCATGAACAGTAAGCAAATCCTCTTAGCGCTCATTGTTCCAATCACTTGGGGGTTTGGCTTTGCCTTAGCAAAGATTGGCATGGACCAGTTCACACCTTTACTGCTTATGTCGCTCCGCTTTGGTATCGCAGGTCTGGTACTGGTATGGTTTACCAAACCGCCATGGGAGTATATGCGGGAGCTCTTTATGATCGCCTTTATAGGTTCGACGATACAGTATGGACTCACCTACTATGGATTGAAGGGTATAGACGTATCGACAGCTTCCATTTTGGTGCAGCTAGAGGGTCCTATTTTGGCGCTCCTCAGCACTCTCATCCTCAAAGAGAGACTCGGCTGGCCCCGAGCCCTAGGAATGGGGCTAGCTTTTGCCGGTATTATCGTTATTGCTGGTGAACCGAGACTGAGTGATAGTTTGGATAGTGTAGCCTTAGTGATATCAGGCGCAGTTTTCTGGGCGGTAGCACAAATTATGATTAGTCGTCTCAAGTCACTCTCAGGTATCACTATACTGGCCTGGGTTGCTATTATTGCTACGCCACAAATGCTACTCATCTCGCTAGTTATTGAAGAGGGTCAATGGGAGTCCATCAAGAGCGCCAACCTTGTAGACTGGTCGATAGTCTTTTACTTGTCCTTTATCATGACAGTTATTGGCTACAGTGTTTGGTATCACTTGTTGCGGATCAGCGATGTTAGCAAGATATCACCTTTTCTGATGCTCTTACCCGTCACCTCAATCATAGGCGGCATGGTGCTTCTTAAAGAGCAATTTACGCTGGCAATGGGAATCGGCGGGTTATTTGTAATGACTGGTGTTGCCAGCACCTTGATTAAATGGCGCGAGCCGACAAAGCAACTCTAGCCTCCTAAAAACCTGCAACCTTATTTATAGAACGGGTCTATTGACTCGAATTGCGAGGTAATCTTTCTGAACCATTTAGATAAGGCAATACCTCTACTGAGTTGACCTGAATTGCTGCCAAATTGTTTTTTCTCTGAATACTGTTTGTCATGTATCAAAGTCTCATCCAGCGGTAGTTCGATCTGCTCATGAATTAAGTTGACTTCCATATCTAAATCTCTCCTCAAATTCTGAATCTGTTTAACTAAATTAATGTCTGTCATTTACCCTTTCCCCTTCCTTTTTTTGCTTTTTTTTGTGTTATCAATCTTGTGAGACTTAGCTGAAGCTGCCTTTAATGCTGCCTCATATTTCTTTTCCCACTCCTCATGCAGACTCGTTTTCTCGATGTCCTGAAAATCGATCCCGCTAATCTCTTTGAATTCTGTTATCGCGTCCTCCAGGGCGGTTTCAAAAACACCAGACAAGGACATACTGTAGCCGTACTTTTGAGCTGCCAACGAGGCACCCTTGAAGGCTTCAAAGATGGGCCTGCGTATCCTCACACTGACCACCCTTTTTTCGTCTTCCTTACGATTTTTTGTAACGTATTTACCCATTTGGAGATTCATCTTGTTTTTTCTAGTTAAGCAGTATACGCTAATTGTATACTTTTTCTATTATTTTATGTAATCTTTTTGTATACATTTTTTGATAACTAAGTGTTAAACTAAATAGATCAACTCAGAGTAATTTCTGGGTATGATGAATGGGCTATTATTGAATCGCTATTTTTTGGAGTATTCTGATGAGCACGCAACTAGAGCATGCCAACCTTTGTGTTAGTGACATTGACGGGATGATAAAGTTTTTGCAAACAGCACTTCCCGATTTCATAATCCGTCATGACGAAACCGATAACGACGGTGACAGGTGGTTACATATTGGCAATGACAAAACCTACATTGCTTTGAACAACTCTACACAGAAAGACTCATCTGACTGGGCACCCTATTCCGGAAAGCCAGGAGTTAACCACCTCGGCTATATGGTTGACAGTGTCGAACAAGTTCGTAGTCGTCTTAAGGCTGCTGGCTATATTGAATCAACAGTCGAAAATAACCACCCTTTTCGCAAAAGGCTATATTTTTATGATCCAGAAGGTAGGGATTGGGAGTTTGTTGAGTATCACTCAGATGACGTAAATAAACGCAACGATTATAATTTACCTGACAGGTAAGCTTTTTTAAATTGGAACAGCTCTATTCCTTTTAAGCCCAGTTGCTGGGTCAATAATTACCTCTGAGGAAAACTGTGCCAAGAAAGCTGTTCTAGGACTTGATGAGTTATTTGAGCCAGATGCATGAGGAGTAAGACTGGAAAATACGATTAAGGTTCCAGCAGGGACAAGAAAGGTTCGCGCTTTGCTTTCATCAACCTCAATGAATAAGTCTTTTGATTTTTCCGACCACTTATGCAATATCGCCTTATTAGTCTTTTCTAAATTAGTTGGAATAATAGACAACGGTCCATTTAATGCATTAGTGTCATCAAGCGCTAACCAAGTTGACAGATAGGGCTTGTGCTCAAAATCTATATAACCAGAGTCTTGATGCCAATTAAAGCTGGATTGTGTATAGGGCTCCTTGGTAACAATTTGTTCGTTAAAAAGAAAAACTTTTTTTCCAAGCAGTTCACTGGCAAGTTGTTTGATTGGTTGACTTCTCAAATATCTTTGAAGTTCAGGATGAAATGGGCTTAGATTAGCCAAAAATACTCTACCGATTTGTGAGATATTGCCATAATGTCTAGTTAGATTAGATGGCTGCATGCGCTCAATGCCCTTTTTGTAATCTTGGACAATCTTTTCAGCAACACTTCTAAGCTCCGATAGAGTTTCCATACTAACAAAATCCTCTATTACCAGATAACCTTGAGATAGGAACTCTTTAATATTTATTGAACTAATTTTTGCCTCGTTTTTTGACAACTATATGAGATATTAAAACAATATTTAACTTAATCATAAACTAAAATGTAGTGATGATGTTAGACAAAAAAAGTATGATCAATCAGGCAACAATTCGATTAAACAATCTTGTTAAGGGAAATCTATGATAACTTGTGTTGGACCTATTTTTCTTGACAGGATTGTAAAAATTGACAGATTTCCTAAAAAACCAATAAAAATTGTAGCAAAAGGACTTGAAAAGAGATTGGGTGGGCCAGCGGCAGTGGCCAGCTTTGCTGTCAATATTCTGGGCGAAGAGTCTGAGTTTGTGGGTCGTTTTGGTGACGATGATGCTGCTGATTTTTTGCAATCTGAGTTTGATAAATGCAATATTAGCTTTAATAGATCTATAACTGTCAAAGGCGCATTAACATCTCAAAGTCATATTTTTGAAGATTCTCATGGCGAAAGAATGCTGGCTGTATTCAATGAACAAAAGCTATTAGACGAAAAGAGACTGCCGAACTTTGATTTTTCATCTGGCCAAAGCTTTTTAATCGATGCACATTGGATTGAGGCAGCACATTATTTAGCTAAAAATACCTATGAACGAGGTATCAATTGCATTGTTGATTTGGATAATTTTTCTAAAAATAAGGCAGTTGAAGAGGTGGTTAACGCCTCATCTCACCCCGTATTCTCTGAAAATGGTTTACATCAATATACAAAAGAGAAATCTATAATTAATTCATTAAAGAGCCTCTATCAAGCTAACAATAAGTTTTATGCAGTCACGCTCGGATCAGAAGGGGTCTACTGGATAGATAAAGGCGACATTTATCACTGCCCGGCACCCAAGGTAGAGGTTCGGGAAACGAATGGCGCTGGAGATGTGTTTCATGGTGCATTTGCTAGATTTATTCATGCTAATAAATCGATACAGGAGTCAATAGAGTTGGCTACAGCTGCTGCTTCACTTAAGTGCTCAAGGAGTGGCGGTATTCGTGCTATACCTAATTACAAGGAGCTTATTGAGTTCTCTAAACAACTAAAACCAACCAGGGCAATAAAGTAGTTATGAAAAAAATATTAATAACTGAGTTTATGGAGCAAGACAGCGTTAACAAAATCTCGGAGCAGTTTGACGTCAACTATGATCCTAGCCTGCATGAAAATATTGAGGAGTTGAGCTCACAAATAGCTTCGGTAGACGCCATAATAGTCAGAAACAAAACTCAACTTAATGAAGCTTTGCTAACAAAAGCAAGAAAACTCAGGTTTGTTGGAAGACTGGGCGTTGGTTTAGATAATATCGACACTGATTATTGCTCAGACAAAAGTATTGTTGTCCAGCCTGCAACTGGCATGAACGCCGACTCAGTTGCCGAGTATGTTATCAGCTGTTCACTTTCCTTGCTAAAAAATATACCTCTTGCGCACCAAGGAACAGTGAGCGGAAAGTGGCCTCGAACGTCTATCAAGTCAAGAGAGTTGCAAGGCAAAACAATAGGTTTGCTTGGTTTTGGTGTTATTGGTAAAAAAGTATCTATGTTGGCCCAAGCATTTGGATCTAAGATTGTGGCTTATGATCCTTATATTCCTCAATCAGATGCTGAAAAATACAATATATCCCTAGTTAAACGGTACGACCTTTTTGAATGCTCAGACATTATATCGATTCATCTTCCGCTAACTAATAAGACAAAGAACTTGTTGAATTACAGTTCTTTCTCTAAAATGAAAAATAAACCAATTATCATTAATTCTTCCAGAGGTTCGATAGTTAATCAGAGAGACTTAATAAAGGCATATAACGATGGTTTGATTAATGGCTTTGCCTTAGATGTTTATGAATCTGAGCCAGTCAAGGAAGATTTTTATTTAAACATTTCAAGCACTATGAATTGCATCTTAACTCCCCATACTTCAGGCGTTACAGTTGAATCAAATACAAGGGTTAGTCAATTTATTGCAGACAAAATTATTCAATTTTTTAAATAAGTTAGAGATTAAATTCACTCATTTCTACAACCCTTCCCTCCTTTATTGAGAGTTCTGCTGCTTCTCCAATGGCGACCGCCATTAATCCGTCATTTAATGAAACCTCTGGTAGTGAATTATCTCTAATAGCTTTTATGAAGGACTGATGTTCGTAGTAGGTTGAGCCATGATGGTGACCTGCTGCAAGGATTTTTTCGTCAACTCCTATAGTTTCTTTGTTAGCTCTAATGCTATCCCTTAAACCGATCCTGACATCGGAATTCGCAATACCTGAATCGCTGGATGGGACTGCCGTTTCTATTTTTCCTTTTGAACCAACAGCGCACAATTCTTCTTGATATTCAGAGTTCTCAGCAAACATACACAAATCTAAAAGTGCTCTGACTCCATTTTCAAAGTCCACAGTGACGAATGCATTGTCCAAGATATCAGGGGTTTTGCCGTTATATTTTTCATCTAGGTGGTTCACATCTTGATCTCCACTAGCATACACTTTGAGTGGCTCGCTTTGCGCAATTAGTCTCATTAAGTCAAAAAAATGACAGCTCTTTTCGACCAATGTTCCTCCAGTGTTTGTAGCAAATCTGTTCCAGTCATCTACTTTATGTAGAAAAGGAAATCTATGCTCTCGAATAGATAGCATCTTGAGGTCGCCTATGGTTTTTTTATGAATCTCTTCAATCATTTTTTTAACGGGTGGCATGTATCTATATTCCATAGCCGTCCAAATAATTCCAGGGTAGTTATTAGTTAATGATTCAAACTCTTTACAGTCTTTTACTGTTGTACATAGTGGCTTTTCTATCATCAGGTGTGCTTTTGTTTTGACTAAACTTTTTAGAACTTCTATATGGGTAAAGTTGGGGGTTGAAACAATATAGGCATCAGCTATATTGGCTTTAATAAGGTCGTCGTAATTACTAAATGTCACAACATCATTATTTAATAACTCTGAGCTTTGGCTAAGTGACTCGGCATTAGTATCGCACAAAGCGACAACCTCAGCGTCATCAATAATTCCGATGTTGAGTATATGTTCTCGTCCCATACATCCCGCACCAATAATTGCGTATTTGATTTTATTTTTCATAGCGTATAAGTTGGAATGTCCATTTGATTGCCAAGATGAACTAATTGATCAGATACGTCGCCATAAGTAAAGGCCACATGATGCTCTAGCCCTCCTTTAAACATCTGCTCTGCTTTATGGGCACTATCAGGACCCAAACTGATTACGCCTGATGTTCCGGAAAAAGAATTTGGCCTATCTATAACCGTTCCCTTTAATACAAAAAATTGTAGCTTATTTCGTGCTTTGGAGACTCGAAAAATGGTTATTTCCCCAGCTTTAAAACTAAAGTCATGAAGCAAAGGCTTCTTTCTGTTTGAATGAATTCCAGATTTAGCGGTGCCTTCTTTTGCCATACTGATTGGCGCCAAACCACAATGCCAAAAAACAAGAGAATTATCGGCTTTGTCAACATCAACTATATCAACCAACAATGATGGCCTATCATTGATTTGATTAAGTATATTGCAACTAATACCTCCCAAAACGTCCGCCTCGCAAGCGCAACTAACCTTCTTTTCATTCATCATGGCCATAGGGCCGCAAGACGCACATCCATATTCAGTGAATGTTTCGGGCCAACATCTAATTGCAAAAGCATCCAGGTTGTGCTTCTCTTTTAAACTATCCAAGCCATGGTAAATTGAAATGCTCTTGTCAAACTCATCCTGCTCAAGCTCTTGGGTTCCTTCAAGGTAGCTCGCAATCCTTTTTTTTGTAGCTGCAATTGTGCTGTTGTTGACATTTCTTGATTCCTCAAATAGTTCATCCAAATCTATATCAATGAGAGAAACATTAAGCTTATCTTTTACTTCAACTGAATCATAGTCACAGGTATCGAAGCCTTCAGGCCTTGTCCCGATTACGCCAATTTTTTGCATATCAACAGTATCAGTAAAATTTGACTGATTCCTATCTGTTGTGGCTTTTTTCCATGGAGTTTTCACGCTATTATTATTACTTTCAATGAATTGAGAAAATGATAGTTTATTAGCTTTACTATCTGCCTCCATGATAATAAATTCAGGTGAAATGTTATTTTTAATTAGGGAGTGCATTCCAAGATTAAGCCCACAAATAGAATTCAATCTCAATCTGCCGCCAGTCCTTGGCTCAGGAAACGAAACAATACAAATTGGCTTTTTTACATCTTGTGCAAAATTTAAAATAAATTTTGCATCAGTAAAAGTTGTTTGAAATAGGAAAATTTTGTCACATTCATTCTTACCAAAAAAATCCAAAGCTTTTTTAGCAATATCATCGTTAGTAATCAATTGATTAAAGCCTAAAGCTTCAGAAGTGATAGACTTCAATAGATTTTTAGCTTCACTAAATTTTGATTCAGCAAAATCAACATCAAAAGTTTCTCTTGCTAGCGCCAAGTATCCAATCATTTAAAGCCTCCAAAGTCTTGAGTAAACTGTTCTGGCTTATGAATTTTAAAGCCATTTTCAAAATATGTTTTTAGAGAGTGAGCATTGCGAGCAGTTAAATCATTAATTTTTTTTATGTACTTTACTGACTCCTTTTTTAAGCCATTATCAACTTTTGAGATATCAGGGTAGTGATGAAATGAATCATACCAAATGGTTCTTCCGGCTAGATAACCAGACGCGCCATTTTTATAGGCCAACTCCAAACATTTATAAAAAGATATTTTATCCATTCCTGACGAAAGTACAACCCAAGGCTTGTGATTTGTAGCCTGAGCTAGTTCTTTGAAAGCTATTTCTGTCTCTTCTGTAATACCATTTTCTAAATTACTACTATCCACTGGGCTCTCTAATTTAAAAATATCAACTTTATATTTATCCTGGGCAAATTCTTTCACACTGTCAATTATATGCCTTGTATTTTTCTGCTTTTGTTCTTTGTAGTCTCTGCTGTGATGAATATCGTTTTGAAAAGGATATACGAGAAGCTCTAATAGAAACGGTATGCAGTATTTTTCGCATTCTTCACCTATTTTCTGCACATACTTATGTTGATGATCAAGAGATTTTTGCTCAGCATCAGGCCTATACCATGCCAAAACTTTAACCGCATCTCCGCCAACTTTTTTTATTTTTTCTATCGTCCAATTATAAATATTCTTAGAATATCGACCATTTCTTGTCTCTATAAAGTCATGATCTTCAAGTGTGATAACCAGGCCTTTAGAGTTATTATATTTAAGAATATTAGGAATAGAATAGTGCGGATCCATAAGGATAGCAGTAGCTAAATGAGACAGATTAGAAGCAATTAATTTTTTACACTCGACCACCTCTTCATATTTATATTTTCTTTCTTTAGCAGCTGTAATAATATTAAAAATAGGCGGTCTTTGATCAACTGCAAGCATTTGAAAGTGACCATTATCTGTACAGAGTTTTTTTAAATGTATTAGCTTTCCAAGTGCAGGTTTTGTCATGTTGAATTTTATTGTTTTTTGTTAAGTTATGTAATTGCTATATATTGCCTAGAAATCAACTAAGAAAATCAATACCATAGCTAATAATCTAACTTAAGAGATTCGCCTGTCGAAGCAAACCAGTGCGCATTGTCCAGGTCAAAACCGACATCAATCTTCTGTTGAGCCCTAATATCGGTTTGATTATTCAGCTTGATAGATAATTCCTGTCCCCCAATGGTGACTCCGTAGAGGTAGCTGTCAGAGCCCAATTGTTCGACACTATTAACCTCTAGAGGGAGTGAATTTTCATCTCTGAGTGAGAGGTGTTCTGGCCTAATACCAAAAGTGGATGAGTTTTTTGGGGCCAATTTTTTGAGACTCTCAGGGAGTGATGAGTAGTCCAAAAAGTTCATTTTTGGGGAACCGATAAATCCCGCAACAAATATATTGGCCGGACTATTATAAAGCTCTAATGGGGCGCCCACTTGCTCGATAATCCCTTCATTCAAAACTACAATCTTGTCAGCCATTGTCATCGCCTCGACCTGGTCATGAGTAACATAAACCATTGTATTTCCTAATCTTTTATGTAAAGCTTTCAGCTCAACACGGGTTGCTACCCTTAGCTCGGCGTCTAGATTTGATAATGGCTCGTCAAACAAATACATGGAAGGCTCCCTCACAATAGCCCTTCCAATTGCAACTCTCTGCATCTGTCCGCCGGACAGCTGTCCAGGACGCCTCTTCAAATACTCTTCCATCCTAAGCAGTCTGGCAGCCTCT
>Ga0209554_1000652_pt1 | contig 28828 bp, 22 predicted proteins | sample MarorgKNORR_S2LV_5_FD_188221 | JGI IMG/M metagenome (GOLD analysis project Ga0209554, IMG submission 188221) | Marine microbial communities from the Southern Atlantic Ocean, analyzing organic carbon cycling - Bottom_A/KNORR_S2/LV (SPAdes) (version 2) | ecosystem: Environmental > Aquatic > Marine... | reverse complement strand
GAGCCGGTGACGTGCCGGGTGAACCGGGTGGCGTGTTGCGCAGCGAACCGGTCGAGGTTCGGCGTGGCGAACTCGGTGCCGCCGTAGCTGCCCAGCATGTGCCGGTTGAGCGAGTCGAGCAGGACAACGCAGACGTTGGACGGTCGTTCGACGGGTTCGGTCACAGGGCGCTCCTCAGGGTCGCCATCGACGTTACGACCGGATCACCACCGCTGTCGAACCGCCTTCTGTCGACAATGGCTGGAGCGACGCATCACCCACTGGCGTCATTCGCGGGTCGTCGGAAGGACCTCGTCGAAGGTGTCGAGGTTGCGCAGGTCGGGGAACCAGCGCCACCACAACGCCACCACGACGATCGTGCCCACCCCGCCGAACACGACGGCCCCGACCAGGCCCATCACGGCCGCTGTCAGCCCCGATTCGGCTGCACCGAGTTCGTTGGAGGCTCCGATGAACACGTTCTCGACGGAGAGCACCCTGCCCCGCATCTCCTCTGGCGTCGCCAGCGGGACGAGCGTCAGGCGGATGAACATCGAGATGGCGTCGGCCCCGGACAGCACCAAAAGGGCGACGAAGGCCAGCAGGTAGCTGCGGCTGAACCCGAGGACGACCGTGCCGAGGCCGAAGACCGTGACGACCGCCAGCAGGATGTGCCCGAGGTTTCGTTGCACGGGCCGGATCGCCAACACGATGGTGACTGCTCCGGCTCCGATGCCCACCGCCGCACGCAGCCACCCCAGCCCCACCGCTCCGACGCCGAGCCGGTCCTCGGCGATGGCCGGGAGGAGGGCGACGGCGCCCCCGAACAGCACGGCGAACAGGTCGAGGCCCATGGCCCCGAACAGGATCGGGCTGCGTCGGATGAATCGGAGCCCCTCGAGTGCTTCGTGGACCGCCCGGCCGGGACCCGGAGCGTCGAGCCGTCGGATCCCGGACGAGGGCGTCAGCACGACGATGCCGAATGCGATCATCAGGGCGATGGCTGCTACGAGGTACGGCAGTGGCTCATCGACGACGAAGAGGAAGCCGAGCGCCACTGGACCGACGATGATCCCGGCCTGATAGGCGATCGACTTCAGGGCGACGACCCTGGCCACCACTGCGAGCGGCGAGAGGTCGATCATGAGGGCCCGGCCCGAGGGCGCTGCGAATGAACGGGCGACTCCGACAAGCCCGGCGATGAGGAATATCGGCACGACCGAGGTCGGGTCGGAGCCGGCGTAACCGAAGAGCAGTAGCGACGCCAGTGCTTCGACCACGAGGGCTGCGCCGAAGACCCAGCGCCGGTCGATGCGGTCGGCGACGGTTCCGGCGAGCGGCGCCAGGACGACGACCGGCAGGAACTCGGCGAGGCCCAGCAGGCCGAGGTCCAGCTCCCGCCCCGTCAGGTCGTACACCTGTTTCCCGACGATGGTGATCTGGCCGACCATGGCGAAGGAACTCAGGAAGTGTGCGACGAACAGCACCCGGACCCGCAGGGGGATCCGGGCCGGCTCGTGGGTGTGCATCAGTTCACCCTGCCACCGGAGCCGGGACGCACCCGACCCGGGGAACGATCAGGGGTCAGTCGGTCGGCTCGAGGATGACCAGCGGGATCTCGCGGTCGGTCTTCTCCTGGTAGCCGGCGTAGTTGGCGTACGTCCCGGTGACGATCGGCCAGATCCGTTCCCGCTCCTCCGGCGATGCCACCCGGGCGGTCATGCGGCGGTCGGGGTCGTCCTTCATGGTCACGACGACCTGCGGGTTCTCGCGCAGGTTGAGGAACCAGGCCGGATGGGTGTCCTCCCCGCCCTTCGAGGCGACGACAACGATCTGGTCGCCCTCCTGGTGGGGCGACGTCAACATGACCGAGCGGGACCTACCCGACTTCCGGCCGATGGTGGTCAGCTCGAGCACCGGCATCTTGGCGGCCGTCCATCCGAGCCGTCCGCCGCTGACCTTCAACAGGCCCCGGTGCACGCCGTTCACCGCCTTCAGGTACCCGTCGCTCGGCATGGTCCGAGGCTATCGACCCCGCGGCTACACGCTGCCGGTCGGCTCGGCCCCAGCCGTCAGTCGGCCCACACCTGGACGCTCTCGCCGACCTCGTCGAGGATCCGGCGCAGCGTGTCGTAGTCGGGGTGCCGCATCCGGACCCAGGCGTTGGCCATGTAGCCCGCCTCGACGGACTGCGTCGGGGTGCCCGGCGGCGGGAAGTGCAGATCGACGATGCAGTCGCCGTGGTCGGCCTGCAGCTCCTCGACGCCCTCATAGTGGCTGATGCGCCCGTCGTGCTGGGGGCGCAGGGCGATCATCCCGGCGGCGAAGCGCCGCGAGGCACGGGCGTCTGTCTGCCCGTGGACCAGCAGCTGGGCCCACTCCCGGTAGAGGTCGAGGTCGTTGGCCGCTCCGTAGACGTCCCACATCCCGACACCGGGCGGGCGGCAGCCGATCTCCGAGAAGGTCAGCCCCTTCGGCCCGAAGAACCACTCCATGTGCGTGGCCGACGTCTCGATGTCGAGGGCGGCGAGCACCCGGCGTCCCATCTCCCTGACCTCGGCGTAGGTGTCGCCGTCGACCTGGTTCGTGGTGACGATCTGCGGGGAGATCCACTGGGTGCGCATGGCCTCGAGCACCCCGGGGTAGTAGTGCGACACGAACTCGTGGACGACCTCGCCGTCGACGGTGAGCGTGTCCCAGAACCCCTCGTGCCCCTCGATGAACTCCTCGATCGCCACCGACGCACCGCGATCGACCCCGCACTCGCGCAGCGCCTCCTCGAGCCCGTCGTCGTCGTCGACCCGGTGGGTGCCGGCCGCACCGGCGCCGGCGCGTGGCTTGATGATCAGCGGGTAGCCGACCTTCCCGGCGAAGGCGCGTGCCTCGTCGGGCGACGACGTGCCGATCGACTGTGCGGTCGGGATGCCCGCCTCGCGCAGCGCCTCCTTCATCGCCGGCTTGTCGCGGCACAGCCAGGCGGTGCGCGTCGACGTGCCGGGGATCGAGCAGCGCTCGCGCACGTGTGCTGCGGACATGATGTGTGCCTCGACCGTGGCCTCGAGCCGGTCGACGTGTTCGCGGGCCTGGACCCCCTGGACGGCGTCGAACATCGCTTCTTCGTCGACCACGGACGGGACCTGCTCGTAGGCGTGCAGCCAGCCCTTGAGTTCGTCGTCGAGGGCCTCGACCGGCCCTTCGCCGATCCCGGTGACCCGTGCGCCGACCGCCGCAAGGGCGCGTACGAACTCCCGCTGGTTCCTGGGGAAGGCCGGCTCGATGAAGAGGACGTGCATGTCAGGTGCCCACCATTCGTTGGTAGAGGTCGAGGTACTGCTCGGACTGGCGTTCCCAGGAGTAGTCCATGGCCATGCCGTTCTGCATCAGCGTCGCCCACGAACTGCGGTCCTCCCATGCCTCCAGCGCCTGGTCGAGGGCGCCGGCGAGGGCCTCCAACGTGAAGTCGTGGAAGACGAAACCGGTCCCCGTGCCTGCATCCATGTCCCATGGTTGCACGGTGTCGGCCAGCCCGCCGGTGTGCCGCACCAGGGGCACCGTTCCGTACCGGAGGCTGAACATCTGGTTGAGGCCGCACGGCTCGAAGCGCGACGGCATCAGGAACAGGTCGGCGCCGGCCTCGATCCAGTGGGCCAGCTCGTCGTGGAAGCCCAGGTAGACGCCGACGGCGGCCGGGTGGGCGTCGTGCAGCGACTGGAAGTAGCGCTCGTAGCGCTCCTCCCCGCTGCCGAGCACGACCAGGCGGATCCTCCCCTGCTCCAGGAGTTCGGGCAGGACGTCGGGGAGCAGCTCGAATCCCTTCTGGGCGGTCAGGCGCGAGATGATCCCGACCACCATCGCGTCGGGATCGTGGGCGATGCCGAACCTGTCGAGCAACGCCTCCCTGCAGCGGGCCTTGCCGGCGAGGTCGGCGGCGCTGAACGGGTGGGGAATGAGGGTGTCCCGGTCGGGGCTCCACTCGTCGACGTCCACGCCGTTGACGATGCCGACGAGCTGGTCGGAGCGTGCCCGCAGGAGCGGGTCGAGTCCCATGCCGAGCTCTTCGCCCTGGATCTCGACGGCGTAGGTCTCGCTCACCGTGCCCAGCCAGGACGCGTACAGGATTCCTGTCTCGAGGTAGCTGACCCTGCCCTGTGCGAGGTGGTCCTGGTGGAACATGTCCTGCACCTCGGAGAGTCCGAGATCCCGGACCACGTCGGCGTCGAAGGTCCCCTGGAAGCTCATGTTGTGGATCGACAGGAGCGTCCGGGTGCCTGCGAAGTTCTCGACGCCGCTGTAGGTGGTGCGCAGGTAGAGCGGGACGAGGCCGGTGTGCCAGTCGTTGCAGTGCACCACGTCGGGGGCCCAGTCCGAGAGGCGCAGCGCCTCGAGCATCCCGCGGCACAGCGTCGCCCACCGGAGGTGCTCGTCGGGATCCGACGTGTAGTAGCCGTCGCGGTGGAACAACTCCGGGCAGTCGATGAACTCGACGTCGAGCGCCGTCCCGTCGTCGCGCTCCGAATTGGGCAGGGTTGCCGTCGAGACGCCACACGTGACGCTCCGGTCGGCGTAGTCGAGCCGGATGCCGCTGAGCCCCTCCACGGGGATGATGTCGTGGCCGTCGTCGAGCAGGCTCCCGTAGAGCGGCAGGAACACCCGCACGTCGTGGCCCTGCCGGTGCAGGGTCCGTGCGAGGGCGGCGACGACGTCGGCCAGGCCACCGGTCTTGGCGAACGGAGCGGTCTCGGATGCCACGAGGACGATCTTGAGTGCTGCGATGACCGCGAACCCTAGCGAGCCGTCCACCGCGCAGAACAGCCCTCGTATGCTCATGGGCCATGACCGCTGTCATTTTCGTCGCGCCCTACGGGCTGGACAGCACCATGAGGTTCCTGTCGGCGGCGGCGTCGCTTCCCGACGTGGATTTCGGTGTCGTGTCGCACGAGTCGGCCGAGTCGTTCACCCAGAAGCTGCCGCCCGAGGACCGCCCCCGGGTCACCGGATACGCCCAGGTCGCCGATGCACTCGACCCGGACCACCTGGAGGCGGGCGTGCGGGAGGTGTCTGGCCAACTCGGGGGCAGGGTCGATGCCCTGCTGGGGATCCTCGAACCGCTCCAGGAGTCGCTCGCCATCGTCCGGGAGCGGCTCGGCATCCGGGGCATGGATGCGGAGGAGGCGCACCGGTTCAGGGACAAGGCCCACATGAAGGACGTGCTGCGCGCCAACGGGCTGCCGTGCGCCCGCCACTGCCTGGCCACGAGCCCCGCCGAGGCGATGGCCTTCGCCGCCGAACAGCTGCCCCTCGTCGCCAAGCCCCCCGCCGGCGCCGGAGCCATCGACACCTTCCGGATCGACGAGCCGGGCCAGCTCGAGTCGTGGATCGCTGCGGCGCCACCGAGTCCGGAGCGGCCTCTGCTGCTCGAGGAGTTCGTGCAGGGCCGCGAATACTCGTTCGACTCGATCTCGGCGGGAGGCGAACACGTCTTCCACTCGATCTCCTCGTACGCCCCCACACCGCTCATGGTCATGGAGACGCCGTGGATCCAGTGGACGGTCCTGTTGCCACGGTCGATCGACGGGCCGGAGTTCGAGGCGATCCGCACGGCGGGTTCAGCGGCGCTCACCGCCCTCGGCATGACGTCCGGCATGACCCACATGGAGTGGTTCCGCCGTGACGACGGCTCGATCGCCATCTCGGAGGTCGCCGCCCGCCCGCCGGGGGCCCAGATCACGAGCCTCATCTCATATGCCCACGACATCGACTTCTACCGGGCGTGGGCCGAGGTGAGCGTGTTCGAGCGCTTCGACCCACCGGAGCGGCTCTACGCAACGGGGGCCGCCTACCTGCGCGGCCAGGGCGACGGACCCGTGGTCGGCGTGGATGGCATCGAGGAGATCCAGAACGAACTCGGCGACCTCGTGGTCGAGGCAAGGATTCCGCAGGTCGGGCAGCCCAAGGCCTCGGGCTACGAGGGTGAGGGCTACGTGATCCTGCGCCACCCCGAGACCTCCGTCGTGGCCGACGGGCTCGAGCGCATCGTGTCGAAGCTGCGCGTCCACCTGGGCCACGCCGACGGACGGGAGGACGGGTCGTGAGGGTCCTCATGATCTCGCCGGGATTCCCCGCCGACATGCCGCTGTTCACCCGGGCCCTCGCACAGTTCGGGGCACAGGTGTACGGGGTCAGCGACCAGCCGCCTGCCGGCCTCGACCCCGAGGTGGCCGATGCACTCACCGCCTACCTGCCCGTGGCCGACCTGTGGGACGAGGACAGCACCGTGGAGGAGGTGGCGCAGTGGCTCGAGGAGCGCCGCACACCGGTCGACCGGGTCGAATGCCTCTGGGAGCCTGGCGTTCTGCTCGCCGCCAAGTTGCGAGAGCGCCTGGAGGTGCCCGGCCTCACCGTCGACCAGGCGGTCGCATTCCGCGACAAGGAGACGATGAAGCAGGTGCTCGATGCGGCCGGCATCCGCACGCCGCACCACTACCGGGCCGCCACGACATCGCAGGTCCGCGATGCGGCGGAACGCATCGGGTTCCCCGTGATCGTGAAGCCGATCGACGGCGCCGGTTCCGCCGACACCTACACGGCACATGCGTCGGAGGACCTCGACCAGATCCTGGACGCCATCGAGCATGTACCCGAGGTCTCGGTCGAGGAGTTCATCGAAGGCGAGGAGTACACCTACGACACCGTCTGCGCCGATGGACAGGTGCTGTTCGAAAACGTCGCCTGGTACCGCCCGAAGCCCCTCGTGTCCCGCCTCAACCCGTGGATCAGCCAGACGGCGATCTGTCTCGGCGACATCGCCACCCCGGAGATCGCCGTGGGCGTCGAGCTCGGCCGCCGGGTGCTCGTCGCCCTCGGCTTCGAGAGCGGCTTCACCCACATGGAGTGGTTCCGCACCCCGTCGGGCGAGGCCGTCTTCGGCGAGATCGGTGCACGCTCGCCGGGGGGTCGGCTCACCCACGGGATGAACATGACGTGCGACGCCGACCTGTTCACCGGTTGGGCGGAGGCGATCTGCACCTCGCGCCTCTCCCAGGACACGACCAAGCGCTACAACGCGGCGCTGGTCTTCAAGCGGGCCCAGGGCGCCGGCACCCACATCACACGGATCGAAGGGCTCGAGCCGATCCTCGCCGAGCACGGTGCACACATTCCGCTCATCGACCTCGTGCCCGTCGGTGCCCCCCGCCGCGACTGGCGCAAGGTGGTCACGGGCGACGGCTGGATGGTGGTGCGCCATCCCGACCTCACCACGACGCTCCACATCGCCGACCGCCTCGCATCCGAGGTGCGGGTGATCGCCGACTGATGGCAGAGTCACCCATGCCCTCCGAACGCCGCGTGGTCCTGCTCGGGCCGCAGCACAGGACCCAGATCGTCGCCAGGGCGGTCGACGACCTCGGCGTGGACGGCCCGCTGGCCACGATCACCGCCGGGTGGGAGGAGCGCGAGCACGAGGACGAGGATCTCTCGCTCCACCTCGGCGGCCGCACACGCAACCTCGGGCTCTACCCGCGGGCCGAGGAGGTCCTGCTCGAGGACGGGGTCGTGCGCGAGCTGCTCAACGAGCGGTTCCACCGGATGCGCGACCTGCGCTCGCTCTACCACCTCCGGTTGGCCCCTCAGCTCAGGTCCTGCCGGGAGCTGCTCGCCCGCACAGACCCCGCTGCGCCAGATGCGCTGCACGGTCCGGAGATCGAAGGGGCGATCGCCGGGGTCCGCTCCCTTGACGAGAACCACCTGAAGCGCACCGCAGCCCTCGAGGCCGAGATCACCGAACGGATGGCCGCACCCACGCGACCTTCGATCGAACGCCACCGCCAGGAGCTCGCCGTCGTGCTCGACGGGGTCGAGGCGATCCTGGTCGCCGGCGGCCACGTGGCCACCCTGCTCGACCGGCTGCGCCTCTTCGACGTCTTCTCCCTGGCGCCGACCGTGCCGGTCATCGCCTGGTCCGGTGGTGCGATCGTGGTCGCCGAGCGGATCGTGCTGTTCCACGACAGCCCGCCGCAGGGGGCCGGCGATCCCGAGGTCTATGCGCCCGGACTCGGGCTCGTGACCGGCATCGTGCCACTGCCGCATGCACGGCACCGGCTGCGCCTCGACGACCCGGCCCGCGTCGCACTGTTCGCCCAGCGGTTCGCTCCCGACCTGTGTGCCACCCTCGACAGCGGAGCACGCCTCGACATCGGTGGCAGCGTCCCCGGCTGGCAGGTCAGCGGGGAGGCACGCGTGCTGCGAGCCGACGGGCGCGTGTCGGAGATGCAGGACGCATGAGCGTCGCCAGCGCTGTCGTCGAGGAACTGGCCGACGGTGCTCGACGCGGTCCCGACGTGCTCCAGCGGTCCCTGGACGCCCGCCCGTACCCGGTCGTCGGTGACGGCTGGGCACTCTTCGTGTACCGGGGACTCGCCGACGAGGTGAGGCTCCACCGCTGGATCTCGGGTCTCCCGTCGGCGCAGCCGTTCCGGCGCATCGAGGGCACCGACCTCTGGACGCTCGAGACCGAGATCCAGGACCGGGCGCGTGTCGAGTACAAGTTCGAGGTCGTCACCGGGCCGCACCGGGACCTGATCCAGGATCCGCTCAACCCGACGCTCGCCCACGACCCGTTCGGCGCCAACTCGGTGGTGCAGGGCCTGGGTTACACGAAGCCCGAATGGACTTCCGAACATCCGACGGCGCGGCGCGGCACGATCGTCGAACAGCACGTGCGCAGCGAGGCCTTCGGCGAGGACCGACCCGTCTCGATCTACCTCCCGGCACGCTTTCGCGAGACCCGGCGCTATCCGCTGCTGGTCGTGCACGACGGGCTCGACTACCTGCGCTACACCGGCCTGGCCACCGTGCTCGACAACCTGATCCACCGGCTCGAGATCCCGCCGATCGTGGTCGCCCTGGTGCAGTCGCCGAACCGGACCGTCGAATACGGGGCGAGCGACCTGCACGCCCGCTTCCTCGTCGACGAGCTGGTGCCGCACCTCGAGCAACGGTTCCCGCTCCTCGAGGATCCCCGCGACCACGCACTGCTCGGCGCCAGCTTCGGAGCCGTGGCCGGCCTCCATGCGGCCTGGTCGCACCCCGGGTCGTTCGGGAAGCTGCTCCTCCAGTCGGGCTCGTTCGCCTTCACCGACATCGGCGACCATGACTACGGACCGGTCTTCGACCCGGTGGTCGACTTCGTCAACGCCTTCCGGAAGGATCCGGGCCGTCCCGCCGACCAGATCTTCCTCTCGGCCGGGATCTACGAGTCGTTGATCTACTTCAACCGCTCGCTCCTTCCGGTACTCCAGGGAACCGGTGCGGACGTGCGCATGATCGAGGCACAGGACGGGCACAGCTGGGAGAACTGGCGCGACCGCCTGCGCGATGGCCTCACGTGGCTCTTCCCCGGGCCGCTGTGGATGGTTTATGAGTAATCTGGCGCCCTCATGACGACCACCACGACACGTCGGATCGGCCTCTCCCTCGGCGCCGACATCTGCTGGCCGAAGTGCTTCGAGGACATCCTCGCCCGCTGGGACCCCGAGTTGCGGATCGGCGACGAGACCGTGAAATTCAGCGTCGAACGGCTGACGATCGATCCGTTCGGCCTGCGCGATCCTGTCCGCTACGACCTGGTGATCGACCGGCTGACGCACTGGTACGCCAACACCCGTGAGTGGATCAAGAAGGCGATCCTGCTCGACGACCTCTACGTGTTCAACAACCCGTGGTCGGTGCAGTCGATGGAGAAGCAGACCACCTACTGCGCCATGATGCGCCTCGGGCTCCCGATCCCCGAGACGTGGATGCTGCCGGCCAAGGAGTACGAGGAGAGCATCGACCTCGAACCGACGTTGCAGCAGTACGCCCGGCCCTTCGACCTCAAGACGATCGGCGACTCCCTGGGCTACCCGCTGTTCCTGAAGCCCTACGACGGCGGGGGCTGGGTCGGGGTGTCGAAGGTCGACGACGCCGAAGGGCTCGAGACGGCCTACGACACCAGCGGCAAGTTCCTGATGCACCTCCAGAAGGGTGTGTCGCCCTATGAGCACTTCGTGCGCTGTGTCGGTGTCGGACCCCAGGTGCGGGTGATCGAATACGACCCCGAGGCTCCCCTCCATGCCCGCTACACGGACGACTTCGACCATCTCGACGACGCCGAGCTGGCCCAGATGCGTGCGGTCACGCTGACCATCAACGCCTTCTTCGGCTGGGACTTCAACTCCTGCGAGTGCCTGTCCAGGGACGGCACCTGGTACCCCATCGACTTCGCGAACCCGTGCCCCGATTCCCAGATCACCTCCCTGCACCGGCACTTCCCGTGGCTGGTGCTGGCGAAGATGCGGTGGGCGCTGTTCTGTGCGGCCACCAACCGTCCGTTCCGCAAGAACCTCGACTGGCAACCGTTCTTCGACATCGCCGACACCGATGCGAGCTACGCCGAGAAGCTCGAGGGCTATTCACGCCTGGCGGAGGAGCGCTTCGACACCGTGGCGTTCGAGGCGTTCTGCGACGAGCACCTGGGCCCCCTCGAGGAGGTCGCCTGGGAGTACTTCGGGAGCGACGCCGCCAGGTCCGCCGTCCGCGAGAAGGTGACCGCCCTGTATCCCGAGCACGAGATCGACGAGTTCACCGAACGCTTCTGGGCATCGATCCAGGTGTGGCGCGGGGAACAGCAGGCGCAGGCCGGATCATGAGCGACACGGCACGGGTGGCCGACTCCTGGCATTCGCCTCGCCTCGGGCGCGAGGTCGATGTCGTGCGATGGGGCGATGCGGGAACCCCGGTCCTCTTCTTCCCCACCGCTGCGGGCGACGCCGAGGAGGTCGAGCGGTTCCTGATGCTCGACGCCCTGGCCCCCCTGCTCGAAGCCGGACGCCTGCGGTTCTATTCGGTCGATTCCGTACCGGGTCAGGTGTGGCTCACGGAGGACAACTCCGTGCCCCACGCCACCCGGGTCCAGAACGCCTTCGACGAGTACGTGGCCGAGGAGCTGGTTCCGGCGATCCACGCGGACTGCGGGCAGGAGTCCGAGATCGTCGTCACCGGTGCGTCGATCGGCGCCTACAACGCACTGGCGGCGATCTGCCGCCACCCCGACCTGTTCTCCCACGCCATCTGCCTCTCGGGGACCTACGAGCTCTCGAAGTTCCTCGACGGCGAGATGGACGACACCTGGTATCGGGCCTCGCCGCTGCACTTCGTGCCCGACCTCCCCGAAGACGACCCCGTCCTGCAACGGCTGCGCCAGCGCTTCGTCCTCATCGCCCACGGAACCGGACGCTGGGAGAGCCCCGAGGAGTCGTGGAGCGTCGCCGCATGCCTGGGCGCCCGTGGCGTGCCGAACCGGGTCGACGAGTGGGGCGACGAGTGGGACCACGACTGGCCGGTGTGGCGCCAGATGCTGCCGCAGTTCCTGGACGAGATACTGCCGCATTGAGATCCGGGTCAGCTGCCCGGTTCGACACGCAGGGCGTGTGCCGGTCAGTATCCGCCGCCGAGTAGGAGCCGAACATTGGATAGCCACGGTCTGCGCGAGTCGCTCATGGTGCTGGCGCGCAACCATCACTGGGTCTGGTCGGCGTCCACCCGGGCGGTCTTCGACGCGCTCCCGGGGTCGTCGGCCCGGCGGCACCCGGTGCAGACGGTTGCCGCACTCGACGAGCCGCAACTCGAGGCGCTCTGCGCCGATGGCTGGCTCGTCGACCGGGTGTGTCGTCTGGTCGGCGAGCTGTCCGAGCTCGTCGCCGACGTTTCACCGACGCCGGACATCGCCTACTTCTCGCCCGAGTTCGGCATCAGCGACCTCGTCCCGCAGTACTCAGGCGGCCTTGGCGTGCTGGCCGGCGACCACCTCAAGGCGGCCAGCGACCTGCGGCTGTCGCTGGGTGCCGTTGGCCTCTTCTACCACCGGGGCTTCTTCCTCCAGGAGGTCGACGACGGGGTGCAGACCGAGCACTTCGAGACCTACGACGCACGCGACCTCGGCTGCGTCGACACCGGCGTCGAGGTCACGGTCCCGATCGCCGACCACGAGGTGTCGGCGCGGGTGTGGCGACTCGATGTCGGGCGGGTCCCGCTGCTGCTGCTCGACACCGACATCCCTGCCAACGACGACCACGACCGTGCGATCACCGACCGGCTCTACGGCGGCGATCGCCGCCACCGGCTCCGGCAGGAGATGGTCCTGGGCGTGGGCGGGGTCCGTGCGCTGCGCCAGCTGGGCTGGGCGCCTTCGGTCCACCACCTCAACGAGGGCCATGCGGGCTTCCTGATCCTCGAGTTGCTCGACGCCGGGATCCGGGACGGCCACTCGCTGGCATCGGCGCTCGACGCCATCCGGCCCGGCCTGGTCTTCACGACCCACACGCCGGTTCCGGCGGGCATCGAGCGCTTCGACGTCGACCTGGCAGCCGAGCACCTGGCCCCGTTCGCCGGGCGCTGGAGGCTCGACGTAGGCGAGCTGCTCGATCTCGGGATGACGCCCGACGACCGCTCCTCGTTCAACCTGGCGACCTTCTGCCTGCGTGCAGCAGGTCGCGCCAACGGCGTGTCGAAACTCCACGGCGAGGTGAGCCGCACGCTGTTCGCCGACGTGCCCGGCGGCCCGGAGATCATGTCGGTCACCAACGGGGTGCACGCCCGCACCTGGGTGGCCCCCCGGCTCCAGGAGGTCTTCGATGAGCACCTCGGTCCGGGATGGGCCGACGGGGGCGCCGATGCCTGGCAGCGGGTCGACCGGATCGGCGACCAGGCCATCCGGGATGTGCGACGTGCCGGCGCCGACGACCTGCGGGCGATGGTGGCTGACCGCATCGGCGCGGCCATCGACCCCGATGCCCTCATCATCGGCTTCGCACGCCGGTTCACCGCCTACAAGCGGGCGACGCTGCTGTTGCAGCACCCCGAGCGGCTCGGCGCACTGCTGGCCGACCCTGACCGGCCGGTGCAGTTCGTGTTCGCCGGCAAGGCCCACCCGGCCGACGACGGCGGCAAGGCGCTGATCGCCGCCATCGTCGCCTTCGGCGACTCCGACGCAGCCGTCGGTCGGTTCTTCTTCGTGCCCGGCTACGACATGGCTGTGGCCAGGGCCATGTACGCCGGCTGCGATGTCTGGCTGAACACCCCGGTGCGGTCCAGGGAGGCCTCGGGCACCAGCGGGGAGAAGTCGGCTCTCAACGGTGGCTTGAACTGTTCGGTCAGCGACGGGTGGTGGGACGAGATGGCCGACGGCCGCAACGGGTGGACGATCCCGGCGACCGACGGGTCCGACGATGACGACGACGACGTCGTCGCTGCCCGCGATCGGGCCGAGTCGGCGGCGACGCTCGACCTGCTGGCCCACGACATCGTCCCCGAGTACTTCGCCGACGGCGGTCCGTGGTCGGCGGCGTGGATAGAACGCATCCGCGACGGTTGGCGCTCGCTGGGTCCACAGGTCACCGCCGGACGGATGGTCGCCGACTACATCGACCGGCTCTACGACCCGGCGATCGAGGACGGGCATCCTCGATGACGATCCGGCCCGGCGAGATGGCACCCCTGGGTGCGACCGCCGACGGCAACGGGGTCAACTTCGCGGTCCATTCCGAGCCGGCCGAGCGGGTCGAGTTGTGCCTCTTCGATCCGGAAGGCGGCGAGACGCGGCACACCCTCCCCGGCGTCGCCTCGTCGGTCCACCACGGGTACGTCCCGGGGCTCGAGCCGGGGCAGTCGTACGGCTATCGGGTGCACGGCAGGTGGGCGCCATCCGAGGGGATCCTGTGCAATCCGGCAAAGTTGCTGCTCGACCCGTACGCCATGGCGGTGACGGGGGCCATCGACTGGGGTCCTGAGTTGTACGGATCGCTGCCCGACGATGCCGATGCACCCGATCCCCGGGACAGTGCCCGGCACATGCCGAAGGCCGTGGTGGTCGATCCGACGTTCGACTGGGGGAACGACCGTCCGCCCGACCACCCGCTGCACGACTCGGTCGTCTACGAGACGCATGTCCGCGGGATGACGATCCGCCATCCGGAGGTCCCCGACCACCTGCGCGGCACCTACGCGGGGATGGTGTGCCCTCCGGTGCTCGAGCACCTGACGGCGTTGGGGATCACGGCCGTGGAGCTGCTGCCCGTCCACCATTTCGCCTCCGAACACCCGGTGGTGAAGCGCGGCCTCACGAACTACTGGGGCTACTCCCCGCTGGCGTACCTCGCCCCCCACGGCGCCTACTCGTCGCAGGGCGACGCCGGCTGGCAGGTGCACGAGTTCAAGTCGATGGTGAGGGCCTTCCACGAGGCCGGCATCGAGGTGATCCTCGACGTGGTCTACAACCACACCGTCGAGGGCAACCACCTGGGGCCGCTGCTGTCGCTCAAGGGTTTCGACAACCCGGGCTACTACCGGCTCGACCCCGACGATCCCCGTCGGTACGTCGATGTCACCGGAACGGGCAACAGCGTGGACATGGGCCACCCGCCGGCGTTGCGGCTGGTGATGGACAGCCTCCGCCACTGGGTCCTCGAGATGCACGTCGACGGCTTCCGCTTCGATCTGGCAGCGGCGCTGGGCCGGGGACCGCACGGGTTCGATCACGGGTCGTCGTTGTTCGACGCGATCCGCCGGGACGAGGTGATCAGCCGGGTGAAGTTGATCGCCGAGCCCTGGGACCTTGGCGAGGGCGGCTACCAGGTCGGGAACTTCCCGTCGGGGTGGTCGGAGTGGAACGGCCGTTACCGGGACGACGTGCGCGACTTCTGGCGCAACGCCGGAGGGACCGTGGCCGACTTCGCCTCCCGCCTGGCTGGGAGCTCGGACCTCTATGCGTCGTCGGGACGCGATCCATCGGCCGGCGTCAACTTCATCACCGCCCACGACGGCTTCACGCTCGCCGACCTGGTCGCCTACGACCACAAGCACAATGAGGCGAACGGCGAGGGCGGCCGGGACGGCGACGACCACAACCGGTCATGGAACTCCGGCGCCGAGGGTCCGACCACCGACGCAGGCGTCATCGGGGTCCGCTCCGTCCGCCGCCGGTCGATGCTGGCGACGCTTCTGCTGTCCCAGGGTGTGCCGATGCTGCTGGGCGGGGACGAGATCGGCCGCACCCAGGGCGGCAACAACAACGGCTACGCCCAGGACAACAAGGTGTCGTGGCTCGACTGGGACCGCGTGGATCGGGGGTTGCTCGCATTCGTCCGGCGCCTGGTCCGGTTCCGGTCCGACCACCCGGTCTTCCGACGCCGGCTCTGGTTCGAGGGCGAAAGCATCGGCGACATCGCCTGGTACACGCCTGGCGGATCCGAGATGGTCGACGAGGACTGGGAGGCCGGCGGTGGGTCGCTCGCCGTGTTCCTCGACGGTGAGGCGCTCGGAGACGACAGCTTCCTGCTGTTGTTCAACGCCCGACCGGAGGCCACCACGTTCGTGGTGCCCGAGGGGCTCGGCGGCACCGGGTGGCTGGTCGATTTCGACACGTCGGTCGATCCGGACAGCGAGGCCGGTGCGGCCGGCAACGGGAGGTGGGAGGCAGGGCCCTGGGCCACGGTCGTGATGCGGCGGCAGGGCGACCGGCACTAGTCGGGCATCACCACCTGCTGGCCCTTGGCGAGCACCACCACGCCGGCTTCCGACACCGTGTAGTGCAAGGCGTCGTGGTCGGCGTCATGGCCGATCCGGGCGCCGGGGGGCACGTTGACGCCCTTGTCGAGGATGGCGTTTCGGACCTGGGCCCCGTCGCCGATCACCACATCGTCGAGCAGGATCGAGTTCTCGACCATGGCGCCGCCGAGCACGCGGACGCCGGGCGAGAGCACCGAGCCACGCACCTTCGAGCCGGAGATGATCACCCCGTTGCTGAGCAGCGACCGCCGCACCGACGACGATCCGTGGGTGCCGTCGTTGACCACCTTGGCCGGCGGCGCGGTCCGGGCCAGCGTGAAGATGGGCCATTCGGCGTTGTAGAGGTCGAACCCCGGGAAGTCGTCGACGAGATCCATGTGGGCGTCGAAGTAGCTGTCGAGTGTGCCGACATCGCGCCAGTAGTGGTGGCTCCCCTCTTGGCCGGGAACCACGTTGGTGGTGAAGTCGTAGACGTGGGCCTCGCCCTTCTGCACCATCATCGGGATCAGGTCGCCGCCGATGTCGTGCTTGCTCGCCTCCACCTTGGCGTTTTCGTGGAGGAGGTCCCGGAGCGTGTCGGCATCGAAGACGTAGTTGCCCATCGACGCCAGCACCTCGTCGGGATTGTCGGGGAGACCGGTGACGTCCTCGGGGTTCGGCTTTTCGAGGAAGGAGTCGATCCTGGACCCCTCGCCGGCCTGGATGACCCCGAACTGGCTCGAATCCTGGCGGTCGACCCTGATGCCCGCCACCGTGACCCCGGCCCCCGATTCCATGTGGTGGTCGAGCATCTGGCGGGGGTCGATGCGGTAGATGTGGTCGGCGCCGAAGACGAAGACGAAGTCGGGCCGCTCGTCGTCGAACAGGTTGAGGTTCTGGAACAGGGCATCGGCCGAGCCGAGGAACCAGCGGGGCCCCCGGCGCATCTGGGCCGGCACCGAGGTGACGTAGTTGCCGAGGAGCGTGCTGAGCCGCCAGGTCCGCGAGATGTGGACATCGAGGCTGTGGCTCTTGTACTGGGTGAGCACCACGATCTTGCGGTAGCCGCCGTTGGCCAGGTTGGAGAGCGGGAAGTCGATCAGCCGGTATTTCCCGCCGAAGGGGACCGCCGGCTTGGCCCGGTCGAGGGTGAGGGGGGCGAGCCGCTTTCCCTCACCGCCCGCAAGGACGATGCTCAGGACCCGGGGCCGCGCTGCAACTTCTGACATGAGCTCCAGATTGCCCCATATTGTGGCCGGATGCAGGAAGAGCCCGCAGAATACCCCGGCCCGCAACCGGCGGCCGACGACCTCTGGTTCTTCGGGGAGGGCACCCACGACGCCGTGGCGCAACTCCTGGGAGCCCACGTCGACGGCGACGGCTGCCTGTTCCGGGTGTGGGCGCCCACTGCGAGGGCGGTGTCGGTGATCGGCGACTTCAACGACTGGACCGCCGGGGTCGACGGTCTGGTGGCGTCCGACGCCGGCATCTGGAGTGGCCGGGTCGACGGGGCGGGTGTGGGCGATCGCTACAAGTACTTCATCAAGGCCGCTGACGGGGCCGGCCTGTTCAAGGCCGATCCGGTGGCGTTCGCCGCCGAGGAACCACCGCGCACGTCGTCGGTGATCACCTCGCTCGACCACGAGTGGCAGGACGGCGAATGGATGGCGAGCCGGGCGGCCCGCAACTGCCGCGATGCCCCGATCTCGATCTACGAGGTCCACCTTGGGTCCTGGCGCTACGAGCCCGGCGGCTATCGGGGACTCGCCCCGCATCTGGCCGACCATCTCGACCGGACCGGGTTCACCCACGTCGAACTGCTCCCCGTCATGGAGCACCCCTTCTACGGGTCGTGGGGCTACCAGACCACCGGCTACTTCGCTCCGACGGCCCGCTACGGCCCGCCGCAGGACCTGATGTACCTGATCGACCTCCTGCACCAGCGGGGCTTCGGGGTGCTGCTCGACTGGACGCCCGCACACTTCCCGACCGACATCCACGGGCCGGCCAGGTTCGACGGCACGTTCGTGTACGAGCACGCCGATCCCCGGCTCGGCTTCCACCCGGACTGGAAGAGCGCCATCTTCAACTACGACCGCCCGGAGGTCCGCAGCTTCCTGCTGTCGAGCGCCATTTTCTGGCTCGAGCAGTACCACGCCGACGGGCTCCGGGTCGACGGCGTGAGCTCGATGCTGTACCGCGACTACTCGCGGGCGGAAGGCGAGTGGATACCGAACGAACTCGGGGGCAGGGAGAACCTCGGTGCGGTCGGATTCCTGCAGGACCTGAACCGTCGCATCTCGCGGCACCACCCCGATGTCATGGTCATCGCCGAGGAGTCGACGTCGTGGCCGGGGGTCACCGGGTCGGTCGACACCGACGGGCTGGGCTTCTCTGCGAAGTGGGACATGGGTTGGATGAACGACACCCTGCGCTACCTCGGCCGGGACTTCGAACAGCGGCGCTGGCACCACGAAGAGCTCACCTTCCGGTCGGTGTACGCCTTCGACGAGGCGTTCGTGCTGGCGCTCTCGCATGACGAGGTGGTGCACGGCAAGGGTTCGCTCCTGACCCGCCAGCCCGGAGACCTCGCGCAGCAGCGCGCCGGCCTCCGGCTTCTCTACGGCTACCAGTTCGGCCTTCCCGGCAAGAAGCTGCTGTTCATGGGGTCGGAGCTGGGGCCTGACCACGAGTGGGACCACGAACAGGAGTTGCCATGGGGCATGCTCGATGCCATCGAGCCCGCCGGGGTTCTGGCGTGGGTGGCCGAGCTCAACGGCCTCTACCGGAACGAGCCGGCCCTGCACCGCGTCGACGATTCGGCCGACGGGTTCTCGTTCGTCGTCGGCGACGACGCCGACAACTCGGTGATCGCCTTCCTGCGGCACGCCCCGGATGAGCGTTCGGTGCTGGTCGTCTGCAACTTCACGCCCACACTGCACAGCGGCTACCGGATCGGGGTTCCCGACGCCGGCAGGTGGATCGAGATCGCCAACAGCGACCGCGAGGAGTTCGGCGGCGGCGGCGTGGTGAACGAGCCCCTCGAGACCGACGAGGAAGCCTCGCACGGCCACGAGAACTCGCTCGCCATCAGCGTGCCCCCGCTGGGCGTCTGCTTCTTCGCCCTCGATGAGTAGCGGGGCCCCTGCGCCGCTCCGGGAACTCGCCCGGGCCATGGGGGTCGCCACCGGCTACACGGACGGCCTCGGTCGGCACGTCGTCGTCGGGCCGGACACGCTCGTCCACGTCTGCGCCACGCTCGGTGCCCCGATCGAGGCACCCGGTGGCGCTGCCGGTGCGTTGCAGGAGATGGACCGGGGTCGGGCCGACGCCACGGTCCCGCCGGTGATCGTCGCGTGGGACGGTCACCTTCCGGAGGGTGTCGTGTCCACGGCCTCGGCGCACGGGCTGTTGACGCTCGAGGACGGTTCGTCGCTCGTCGTCGATGCGTCGCTGGCTTCGTGGGGTCTCGACGGTCCCCTGCCGCCGGGGTACCACCGGCTGGAGACCGGGGCCGGCCCGGTCGTGACGACCGTCATCGCAGCTCCGACGCTGTCCTGGCGTCGTTCCGGCGAGGGGCCGGGTTGGGGTGTGGCCGCACACCTGGCCGCCCTGCGCACGGGTCGGAGCCGTTCGGTCGGCGACCTCGCCGACCTCGGGACACTGTGTCGATGGGTCGGCGACCACGGGGGCGACCTGGTCTCGGTGCTGCCGCTCCTGCCGACGTTCAACGACCTTCCCACGCAACCCAGCCCCTATTCGCCGGTGAGCCGGTTGTTCTGGAGCGAGTTGGTGCTCGACCTCGGGACCGCCCACGAGGCTGCTGTCGTCACGGGCGATCTCCGGGTGGACCATGCCGATGCCGAGGTCCGCGCTGCGCTCGCAGACCGGCCCCCGCCCGCCGGGGTCGATCCCGAGCTCGCCGCCTACGCCAGGTTCCGTGGCGCCCAACTGCGCCTCGGGCGCGACTGGCGCAGGTGGCCGGATTCCCAGCGCCGGGGCCACCTCGGGCCGGACGACGTCGACGCTGCCGAGGAGCGGTTCCATCTTGTCGCCCAGGTCGAGGCCGCCAGCCAGCTCGACAGATTCCGCCGACAACTCGATCGCTCGGGTGTCCGCCTCGGCCTGGACCTGGCCGTCGGTGTCCACCCCTGTGGCTACGACCCCTGGTCGCGCCCGGGGTTGTTCGCAGCGGATGTCTCGGTCGGCGCCCCGCCCGACGCCGGGTTCCCCAGCGGACAGGACTGGGGTTTCCCGCCGGTGCTGCCCGAGGCATCGCGTGCGGAGGGCCATGCCTACCTGGCCGCAGCGACCGCCCATCAGGCCCGCATGGCCGGCGTGTTGCGTGTCGATCACGTCATGGCGCTGAGCCGCCTCTTCTGGATCCCCGATGGCGCCGGGGTCGCCGACGGCACCTACGTCTCGTACCCGCGTGATGAGCTGTTCGCGGTCCTCTCCCTCGAGTCGCACCGCCACCCGTGTGAACTGGTCGGCGAGGACCTTGGCACGGTGCCACCCGGGATCGACGAGGCACTTTCCCGCCACGGCATCCGGGGCATGTACGTCGGCCAGTTCGAGGCGGCGTCCGGCACCGTCCCGGTGCCCCCTGCCCCTGACCGGGTGGCGATGGTAGGCACCCACGACACGCCCACGTTCGCCGGCTGGCTCGATGGCGGTGACATCCCCGAGCGCGTCCACCGGGGGTTGCTGGCGCCCGACGCCGAGGCGGGCGAACGGGCAGGTCGCGAGGCGGCCACGCTGGCACTTGCATCGGCTGTGCATGGTGATCTCGATGCGCCCGACGAGTTGGTCGCGTTGGTCCTCGAGTGGCTCGGGGCCTCGGACAGTCCGCTCGTGATCACCTGGCTCGAGGACCTGTGGCTCGAGGTCCTGCCGGTCAACATCCCCGGATCGGGTTCCGACGAGTGGCCCAACTGGCAGCGTCCGATGTCGCTCCTGCTCGACCGGGTGGTGCAGGACCCCGGGGTGAACCGCATCCTCGAACGTCTCGATGCGGCACGGCGCGCCGCATCCGCCGGTTAGGAACGCCGTCGCCGGTCTGGCTCAGTCCGTCCCCGCCATGGTCTCCTCGATGAGGAAGTCGACGACCGCGACGAGGGCCTCGCTCTTCTCGGCTCCTTGCGCCAGCGCCTGCTCGTAGACCTCCACCTGCCGGTGGGCGCTGGTACCGCGCGTCAGAATCTGGCGGGCATGCGCGATCTCGTCGACGCACCCGAGCTCGTCCGCATCGACTGCGGTGATCTCGATGATCTCCTCGAGGAGGTCGGCGTAGGGCACGATCTCGCCCCTGCCGAAGTCGATCAGCCCTTCGTCGATGCCGTAGCGCTGGGCCCGCCAGCGGTTCTCGCGCACCAGCATCCGGGTGTATTTACGCCACCTCTGGTTGTTGCACTTCAGGCGGTAGAGCATGTGCAGGATGCAGGTGTAGATGGCGGCGACTGCGATGCCGTCGCTGGCGGTCGTGCAGACGTCGGAGATGCGCATCTCCAGGGTCGGATAGCGGGCCGACGGCCGTACGTCCCACCAGATCTTGGAGGCGTCCTCGATCACGCCGGCGCCGATCAGGATGTCGAGGTGGCGCTGGTACTCGCCCCACGAGTCGAAGCTCTCGGGAAGGCCCGTGCGCGGCAACTCGTCGAAGGCGGCCAGCCGGTACGACTTGAGGCCGGTGAGCTCACCGCGCCAGAACGGTGACGAGGTCGAGAGCGCCAGCAGGTGCGGCAGGAAGTAGCGGACCTGGCCCATCATGTCGATGCGCAGGTCGTCGTCGTCGAGTCCGACGTGCACGTGCATGCCGCAGGTCAGGAGGCGTCGGGCGACGGCCTGCATGTCGCGGGCGAGGATGTGGTAGCGCTCGCGCTGCGTGTACTGCTGGGTGTCCCATGCGGCGAAGGGATGCGTCGATGAGGCGATCGGCGCCAGGCCGAACTCGCCGGCCACCTCGGCCACCGTGCTGCGCAGGTGGAGGATCTCGACGGCCGCCTCGGTGATCGTTGCGCACTTGCTGGTGCCGATCTCGATCTGGGCCTGGAGGAACTCGGGGCTGACGCGGGTGTCGAGGCGGCGCTCGCATTCGGCCATGACCTCGTCCGGGGCATCGCTGACCAGGTCGCGGGTCTCGATGTCGACGAGGAGGTACTCCTCCTCGATGCCGATCGTGAAGCTCGGCTCGGTCATGCGGCGACGACCCTTTGGAGCATCTGCGGGTCGTCGAGCGATGCGTCGAGCGCCCGTTCGAGGCGGTCGGCCCACTCGGTCACCCCGTGCGGCGTGTCGACCAGATCCTGGCGCAGCTCGACGATGACGTTGGTCAGGCCCCGCGGGTCGGCGTGCTGCTGCACCGTGTAGCCGTAGATGCCGTCGCCCGAATAGGGCTCGTTGTCGCCGACCAGGAGGCCTTCGTCGCGCAGGAACGAGATCATGCGTCGGGGCAGGCGCTGGTCGAGGTTCGACAGGATGCCGATGGGCCACGGGCGTTCGAACCCGTCCATCACGGGGGTGAAGCTGTGGATCGAGACCACCGCAGGCCCCGGCCCGCGCACCGCCAGTCGTTCGACGGTTTCGGCGATTGCCTGGTGGTAGGGCCGGTGGTAGGCCGCCACCCGTTGGTCTCTGTCCTCCTCGCTCAGGCCCAGGTTGCCCGGGACGACGATGTGGTCGGCCTCTTCGGGGATGAGGCAGGCCACGCCGGGTCGGCGGTTGGCGTCGACGACGAGCCTCGAGATCCGGGACATGACCGCCGGTGCGTCGAGTCGGCGGGACAGCTCGCGGGTCACCCCGGCTGCCCCGATGTCCCATGCGATGTGGCTGGCGAGTTGCGTGGCCTCGAGGCCGAGCGACTCGAGGTCCTGCGGGATCTGGTTGCTGGCGTGGTCGCAGAGCAGGACCACGGGTGCCGTGCCGCCGGCGTTCACCAACTCGAAGGGCGGCGCCCATGCGCCGATGTCCGCACGCTGTCGATCGTTCACCGTCTCGCCACCTTCACGGTCGGGACCCTAGTGACCGGGCGATCCCTCCGGCGCGGAGCGAACGACCCCGGGCGGATTGGGCAGCGGTGGTCCCGGTGGTGGACGATCTCGGGATGGCGCAGACAGAGGCGGTGGTTTCCGGATCGACGGCCGAACACTTCGACGTCCTGATCGTGGGCGCCGGCATCTCCGGGGTGGGTGGCGCCTACCACCTGCAACAGCAGTGTCCCGACAAGACGTTCGCGATCCTCGAGACGATGGATGGCTTCGGGGGCACCTGGAAGACCCACACCTACCCGGGCATCCGTTCCGACAGCGACCTCTACACCTTCGGCTACCGGTTCAAGCCCTGGACCGGTCCGCCCATCGCCACCGGCGACGAGATCCTCGCCTACATGGGCGAGGTCATCGACGACAACGACCTCGAGCGCCACATCCGCTACAGCCACACCATCTCGTCGGCGCAGTGGTCGACGGAGGATCGGCGTTGGACGCTCGAGGTGACCCGCACCGACACCGGGGAGCAGGTCCGGTTCACGGGCGACTTCCTGTGGATGTGTCAGGGGTACTACCGCCACAGCGACGGCTACACCCCCGAGTGGGAGGGCATGGACCGCTTCGGCGGTGAGATCGTGCATCCCCAGACGTGGCCCGACGACCTCGACTATGCGGGCAGGCAGGTGGTGGTGATCGGTTCGGGGGCCACGGCGGCGACCCTCATCCCGGCCATGGCCGCCGACTGCGGGCACGTCACGATGCTGCAGCGTTCGCCGACCTACTTCGTCGCCAGGCCGAACAGCAACGAGCTGGCCGACACGCTTCGGGAGCTCGACATTCCCGAGGAGTGGACCCACGAGATCGTCCGCCGACAGATTCTCCTCACCCAGCAGCAGGTCGTGCGGTTGTCCGCCGAGTTCCCCGACCTGGTCCGCGAGGAGTTGTTCAACGGCATCCGGGCCATCCTCGGCGACGACTACGACGTCGGCCCGCACTTCACGCCGTCGTACCAGCCGTGGCGGCAGCGCCTGGCCCTGATCCCCGACGGCGACCTGTTCCACAGCATCGCCGCCGGCGACGCCTCGGTGGTGACCGACGAGATCGAGGCGTTCACCGAGACCGGGATCCAGTTGGCGTCCGGCGATCACCTCGACGCCGACATCGTGGTCACCGCCACCGGGTTCGAGCTCAGCGTGCTGGGCGACATCGCCTTCAGCATCGACGGCGAGCCGCTCGACTTCTCGGACACCGTGGGCTACCGGGGAATGATGTTCACCGGCATTCCGAACATGGTGTGGGTGTTCGGCTATTTCCGGGCGAGTTGGACCCTGCGTGCCGACCTGATCGCCGACTTCGTGTGCCGGCTGCTGCACCACATGGACGGGCGGGATGCCTCGATGGTCACACCGACGTTGCGCGACGAGGACGCCGCCATGGACCTGCTGCCGTGGGTCGATCCGGAGGACTTCAACCCCGGCTACCTGACACGCTCGATGCACCTGCTGCCGATGCAGGGTGCGCACGAGCCGTGGCGCCACACCCAGGACTACTGGTCCGACAAGGACGCCATGCCGGCCGCCGACCTCGAAGACGGCGCCCTCGTCTACGACTGAGGGGGTCAGTCGCTCCCCCTACAGGGCGCCCTCGTTGCGCACCGTGCCGACGATGACCTCGATCAGCTCGAACTTCGATTCGGCGCTGACGTCTTCGAAGTAGACCGTGCCCGGCCAGGGGGGACCGTCGGGCTCGTAACCGTTGTCCACGATGGCGCGGGCCACCGTCTTGATCGCCTCGACGTGCTCGATGCTCATCTCCCTGGTGTCCCGAAGGGCCGTCTCCAGGTCGGCGATGCTGTTGCGGTCGATCTGGGTGGCGCCGATCCCCACGAACAGCGGGATGCACCGCTCGATGGCCTTCTCCACGTAGAACGGCGTGGGGATCCGATCGTCGGCGAGTTGGATCACGTAGTCGCGACACACGCTGTTCTTGAGGTCGAAGAGCTGCTCGAGGCTGAGGGACTCGGTTTCGACTGCATGCGAGCTCCTGCGCCTGGACGACCCCGCCCGCTTTTTCGCCTGGGTGACGTAGTCGCCCCGGTAGTTGGCGATGTACACACGCCTCCCCCAGGGGCTCTCGTCGACGAGGCGCTGGATCGACCGGATGGCCACGTCCCGGCAGTTGCGCGGACCGATGAAGAAGGGGGACCCCGAGGCGTCGGAGAGTTCGACCCATCCGTGTGGGTGCTGGGAGAAGAAGTGGTCGATCCAGGGCTTGAGGACCGTGTCCGCCAGGTCGTCGAGGAAGCGGTTGACGAACTCCGGGTCGTGCGTGAGGGCGCCGATGAGGTGCTCCTGCCCGTAGAGGTCCGCCGCAAGGCTGTAGGGCGCCGACAGGTGCAGGACCGGGTTGAATCCCGTGAGGCGCCGGTAGCAAGCCAGCGTCTCGTCGAGGACCCTGGGTATGACGCCCGTCAGGTCGAGCGGGGGACGGTCCTGCCAGTTGTCGGCGTCGAGCAGCACGTCTTCCGGATCGGTGCCCGGTGAGAACCGGTCCGAGTAGATCATCTTCTGGCCCAGTGCCTCTGCGGTGAACCCGTAGACCGGCCAGCTCAGGTACACCTTGCGCATCCCCAGCAGCTTCAGGTTGAGCATCACGGCGCGCACGTAACGCTCGGGGTCGCCCTTGTAGAACTCCTCGGCGGTCACGCCGTAGAGGTCGAAGATGAGCCCAAGGGTCATCAGGTCGATCGAGCCGCAGGCGTGGACGGCGTCCTCCGGGGCCGGCTTGCTGAAGGCCTCGTCGAGCTGTCCGCCCAGGCCGGCGTCGAAGATGTCCTTCAGTCGCTCCCTTGCCTCCGGGTCCTTCGACTGCCAGCGCGACAGCAGGTGCAGGCCTGCCGGAAAGGTCAGTTCATCAAACGGCATGTGCTCTCCAACCGTCTTTCCGTCACGGTCGTGCCGATGGAGGATCCCAGGATCGCACCTGAGGCGCAATGCCTACCGCCCAACGTAGGCCAAAGCGCGGATCGTGATCCGCCGGGGGCGACGCGCAGGCTCTTGGCGTGATCCGTGCCCGGGATCCGGACCATGGCGCTCTCGCCTCCTACCGGCCGTTCAGGCTCCGAGCCGGGTTCGGAGCGACCACAACTCGGGGAAGTAGCGGAACTCGGTGGTGTGTCGCAGCCATTCGACGCCGGTGGACCCGCCGGTGCCCGGCTTGTAGCCGATGATGCGCGAGACCAGCACGAAGTGGCGCCACCGGTACAGGGTCATCAGTTCGTCGAGCGTGATCAGGGCCTCGCCGAGCCGGTAGAGGTCGTTGGTGCTGGTCGGTTCGCCGTAGATGTCGAGCCATGCCTGTTCGACGCTCTCGTGGGGGCTGTAGGGGTCGGACCAGTCGCGTTCGAGTGCACCGGAATCGATGTCGAACCCCCGGCGATCCAGCAGGGCGATGACCTCGTCGTAGAGGCTGGGGCTCTCGAGCGCCTCCGACAGGTGGGGCCACACGTGGGGGACGTTGCGATGGGCGCTGGCCAGGTGCCGGTCCTTGTTGCCGAGGATGAACTCGACGTGGCGGAACATGAACGACAGCTGCCCGGACGCCTGGTCGAGGTGGTCGCGGAACTGGTTGAAGCCCTCGGCGGAGATCGTGGCGAGGACCTCCCATGCGGAGGTCAGGAACCTGGTGATCTCCTGGGCCCGGCCGAGGATCGTCAGGGCGTCGTCGACCTCGTCGGCGCGTATGAGGTGTCGGGCGTTGTGCAGTTCGAAGTGGAGCGACTTGAACAGCAGCTCCTTGACCTGTCCCATGATGAAGAAGCACGTCTCGTCGTAGGCGTCGCTGCGGGGGTGCTGAAGCGTGAGCAGCAGGTCGATGCTCTGGTAGTCGATGTACGGGTTGCTGGTGCTGGCGAAGTCGACGCGGGGCGTGCCGCCGGTCTCGCCCAAGACCTCGGCCCGGCTCGTGTCCGTGGACGTCCCCATGGGCCGTGGGTCGTTGCCGGTGTCGACGCCGGCCGGGTCGACGATGATCGGGGTCTGGGGTTTGAAGGTGGGCACTTCCGTCTCCTAGGACGCTCCGGGCGTCGCCTCGTCGAAGAGCGACGCTACCCCGTTGCCGATCGCCGAGGCGGGGTCTGCGAGGTCGAGGACCACGTCGAAGTGGTTGCGTGCCTCGACCTCGAACGAGGTGCAGCTGGTCCCCGATGCCAGCAGCGACGCTGCGAACCGCCGGCTCTGTTCCTTGAACGCCTCCGTTTCGACCTCGCCCCAGCACACGATGCTCCGGGGGAAGCCGTCGACGGGTAGAAGGGCGGGGCTGAGGGCCTCGGCGTCGGCAGCGGAGAGGCCGAGAGGTTCGGCGATGGAGGTTCCGACCAGGGGCGACAGGTCGAAGATCCCCGAGATCAGCACGGTTGCGCTGACCAGGTCGTCGGCGCCGGCGACCATCGCGGCGAGGTGCGCCCCGGCCGAGTTTCCGGACACGACGATCCGGTGCGGGTCGATGCCGAGTTCGTCGGCGTGCCCGTGGAGCCAGCGGACGGCCTGCCGGCACTCGGCGACGATCTCGTGGAGCGACGCCGCCGGGGCGAGCGTGTGGTCGACGGCGGCGAAGGCGACGCCCCGGTCGACCCATGCCGGGGCGGCGAACGACGAGTCGGCCTTGGAGAGTTCCTGCCAGTAGCCGCCGTGGATGAACACCAGCAGCGGCGGCAGTTGCCCACCATCGGAATCCGGGGGCATGAACAGGTCGAGGCGCTGGCGGGGTGCCTCCCCGTAGGCGTGCTCCTGCCACCGGTCGATCCTCGCCCGGGCCTCGGCACTGCGTTCCCGGTAGGCGGCGACATACGGGGCGTAGTCGCCGCCGATACGGGAACTCGGCGAGTAGGCCTCCTCCCGCTCGGCAAGGGTCATCGGCTGCCGGCGGGCCTCCTCGTCACCTGCGTCCACGGACAGTTGTCTACAACCAGCGGGCCGCGCCGTCGGCAGGCGGAGACGAAACGGGCTCTGTCTGCGCGTGTTCTCGCTCCGTCACCAGGTTCGCGGTCACCAGCCATCTAGGGCGTGCCGTCGACGATTTCTCCCATCGGGGCCAACTCGCCGTCTTCGCCGAGTGCCGGGTCGAACACGGACAGCCGGAAGGCGTCGCTGGCGTCGTACTTGCCGGGTCCGAAGGAGTTGAACGGCGAGCTCGGCAGGCTGAACTCGGACATCGACTCGGCGGCAGCCAACCACGACTCGTGGGTCGGGTTGGTGCCGGCGGCCCCGGTAACGGCCTCGAAGAGGGCCAGGGTGTCGCAGTAGTTCGAGATGCCCTGGAACCACTTCTCCCCCTCCGTCCATTCGAGGGGTCCGACGATCTCGACTTCCGGGTAGGCGGCCTTCACGGTGTCGGCACAGGCCTGTGTCTCCGACCGCTGCCAGATCTCGTCCGGGGTCAGTCCCGACAGGCTGATGCCGCCCTCGGCCATCTCGGGCGTGACGCTCGCACTGAGGGTCACGTACGTCTCCTGGTTCATCACGTACTGGTCGATGTCGATACCGGCGTACCAGAGGCCGCGGATGCCGGCCCGCTCACTGCCGACCAGGAAGATCGTGTCGGCGCCCGAGGACCGGACGTTTTCGACCATTACGTCCCAGCGTGCGTCCTCAGCCTGGGTGTCCCCCACCGTGACGTCGTTGAAGGCATCGAGCACCAACTCCACCCCGTGGTCGGCGAGAGCCTGCTGAGCACGCTCGTACGGTCCGTCCGGCCCGCCGACGAGGGCGATCCTGCGCCCCTCGAGCATGCCGGCCTGGTCGAGCAGCAACACGAAGATGTCCATGCGACGTTCCTTCATCGTGCGCTCGTAGATCCACGGAGCCGTGGACTCGGCGAGGAACTCCGTTGTCATGGAGCCTCCGATGAGGATCGTGTTCTGGACGCCGGTGATACAGGGGTTCGAGGCCTCGGAGGGGCCGCGGAATCCACCGAGGATGATGAAGGTCTCGATATCGCCCGTCAACTCGATGCAGACGCCATCTGCACCGGTGCCGACACCCGGAACCGGGCTGTAGTAGCGGTATCCGTCGACGACGACCTGGCGGCCGTTGATGCCGCCACGTTCGTTGAGGTCGGCGATCAGCGCCGTCCAGATCATCTCCTGGTCGCCCCAGCCCTCGGTCAGAAGGCTCAACCCGACCAGCCACGGGAAGTCGATCATCGTGACGCCCACGTGGATCTCGTCCTCGGTGATCCCGCGCCACGAAGCGGTGCGGGGCACCGGGCATCCCGCTGCGTCG
>Ga0209554_1000650_pt1 | contig 28908 bp, 21 predicted proteins | sample MarorgKNORR_S2LV_5_FD_188221 | JGI IMG/M metagenome (GOLD analysis project Ga0209554, IMG submission 188221) | Marine microbial communities from the Southern Atlantic Ocean, analyzing organic carbon cycling - Bottom_A/KNORR_S2/LV (SPAdes) (version 2) | ecosystem: Environmental > Aquatic > Marine... | reverse complement strand
CATTTTATTTTATAATTTCCTGGGGCGCTGGAAAAAGGAAAGATTCTCCAGCTTCGACAGAAATTAAAAGATATTTATTTGGAGTTCGCATTTTAATAATCCTTATTGCCATAGTTTCGCTAATTTTATGGTTATTAATGTAAAATATGAAATATAGATACGAATTTGATAGTTTAGGAAAAATAAAAGTCCCAAGCGATAAATACTGGGGTGCGTCGACCCAGAGATCTAACAAACATTTTAACATAGGCGACTTTTTGGTGAGGCCAATTGTTATTAAGTCTATCGCTATGATTAAGAAAGCTGCAGCAATAATAAACACAAAAAATGGGGATATTGATAAAAAATTATGTAAAGCAATTATTAAAGCATCGAACGAAGTTATTTCAGGAAAACTTAATGATCATTTTCCCCTTAAAGTTTGGCAAACAGGTTCTGGTACTCAAACTAATATGAATGTTAATGAAGTTATAGCTAATAGAGCTAATGAAATCCTTGGAGCTAGACTAGGAAGTAAAAAGCCTGTGCACCCCAATGACCATGTTAATAAATCTCAATCAACCAACGACGTTTTTCCAACTGCTATGCATATGGCTATAGCAATCAGAGCAAAAGACAAACTGTTACCTTTTCTTAAATTACTTAATAAAGAATTAGAAAAAAAATCTAAACAGTTTAAAAAAATTATAAAAGTAGGAAGAACTCATCTTCAAGATGCTACACCCATTACATTGGGGCAAGAATTTTCTGGATACAATTCACAATTAAGTAAATGTATTAAAAGAATAGAATTGGCGCTTGAAGAAATATATTTTTTGGCTCAGGGTGGAACAGCAGTGGGTACAGGTTTAAATACTAAAAAAGGTTTCGATAAAAAAATAATAGCTGAATTAAGAAAATTTACTAAGCTTCCCTTTAAACCTGCACCAAATAAGTTTGCTGCATTAGCGGCACACGATGCCATTGTAAATTTTTCTGGAACAATGAATACAACTGCCGTTTGTTTAATGAAAATTGCAAATGATATCAGATTTTTAGGATCTGGTCCCAGAGCTGGGTACGGAGAACTGATTTTACCAGAAAACGAACCAGGTTCCTCCATTATGCCTGGAAAAATAAATCCAACACAATGTGAAGCTGTCACGATGGTTTGTGTGAAAGTAATTGGAAATCATAATGGTATAACAATAGCCGGCTCTCATGGCCACTTTGAACTAAACGTATTTAAGCCCTTAATTATTCATAATATTTTACAATCTATTCATATAATGGCGGACTCTTCAAAAAGTTTTGCAAATTATTGTATTAAAGGTTTAAAAGCGGATAAAAAAAGAATCAAAAATCTTTTAGATAATTCGTTAATGCTGGTAACCGCACTGTCTCCAAAAGTTGGTTATGATAATGCTGCAAGAATTGCGAAAAAAGCACACAAGAATGGAACAACTTTAAAAGAAGAGTCCATCAAATCTGGTTTAATAACTGAAAAAGAATACGATAAAATTGTAGATCCTAAAAAAATGATAAAACCACAGTAAATTAGTTTGTTTCGCTTGTTATCGATTTTATAAACTTTTTAAATTTAGGAAAGAGAAATAAACTTTCAAGGCCATCTTCTAACATAAAATCATTAAATTCTTGTTCTATGAAGTTAATATCATCATTGCTTAATTTTTCACTACCCGATACTTCATAAAAACTTGCCCTTAAATTCTCTAGATCAAAATTGCCGGAAACAAAAAAATTAGAAGGAAGATCTTTTTTATTAAAGATGCCAAATTTACTTAAAAATTTTTTTTGATTATCTACAAATATATTACTTTCAAATCTAAAATTAGTAAATTTTTTATCGTTATTAATTGTGCCCAATAAATCTGAGGCACCTAATTTACCCAGATTAATCAAAAATTGTTCTATTAAAATATTACCATTATTAAATTTTACACGAGACTCGATAGATTTTACTAAGTTGTAACTAGAGTATATTTTATCCGAAGATAAACTAAACTTACCATTTATTTTATTATTAATTTTAAATAAATTTTTTTGTTTTTTTTCATCTAGAGCTAATAAATAATTGTATAATTTTGTAAAATTTATACTGTCTAAATTTATATCTAAATTAAAATTAAAATAAGGTAAAAATGTAATTTTACCTTCTAATTTACCATCTAAAAAAGTATTTCTTAAATTTGATTTATTAATTACTAATTCGTAATCTTTATAATCAAAAACTGCTGTAATTCTATTTTTGCCTTTTTTTATTAACAAATTACCATTTCTAATATTTTTATCTTTTTCTGAATTAATAAAGTTAACCTTTGTAAGAAAATTTATATTTGACATTTTTAATATGATGTCTGTGAATGATTTACTATCAACTACTTTACTATTCAAATTAACATAAATATCATCGTTTAAAAATTTTCCTTTTAATTTAGCATCAATAGAATCTTGCATAAATTTTAAATATAAATTTGCATTATTAATAGTTGCTACATAATTTTTTCCATCAAAAAATATAATTTGACCTTTTGCAAAAGTAATTGGAATAAGATTAATTTTTTTTATAAAAATATTTTTGTATTCTTTAAAATTTTTTGAATTAAGATTAATTTCAAAATTATTAAATTTTATCTTTTTAAATTTGTGTTTTTCTTTTACTAATAAATTTTTAATGGAAAGCTTAATTGTTGTATTCTTAACTGTCATCAGAGTATCTTTTTTTTCGAAAAGGTCATTTATTATTAAATCTTTAATTTTTATTCTTGGGGTTGGATAAAAACTATAATAAACTTTTCCTTTTATTAAACACTCAACATTTTGATTGATACATACAGTTTTTGCTATTTTTGATTTATCGTAACTATAAAATTTAGGTATAACTACATATACAAACCCCATAAAAATTACAAAGACAACAAAATATATTGGCACATATTTATAATTTGTGAGATTGGTTTTTTTATTTATCCTATAAAAATCATATCTTCTAATATCAAGATATTTATAAACTTTTTTAAAATCTAACCTTCTAGGATCTATTAATTTATAAATTTTTAAAAAATCATATATTATAAATTTGATGCTCTTAATAATGCCAGAAAAAATATATTTTAAAATATAACTAAGAAAGTCAACAATATTACTCGAAATAGTTTTAATATTTTTATTAATGATTAAAAAAATATCTCTGAATATAGATTTGATACTTTTATTAATCTCAGGAAAAATATATTTTAAAATATAACTAAGAAAATCGGCAATATTACTCAGAATAGTTTTGATTCTTTTATGAATTCTTGAAAAACTATCTCTTATACGACTGATATTTTTCAAAATTGTGGAGAACTTAAATATTTTAAAATCGTCGTATTTCATTTATTGTGCTTTTTTTGAATTCATTTTAATTTAAAATAGTAAAATATAAATTTAATGGAAATTAGCAAACAAAATTATTTGGCTCATCTTAATAAAAATCAAAAAGAGGCTATAATTGATCTTGAAGGCCCTTGTCTAATAGTAGCAGGCGCCGGATCAGGTAAAACAAAAGTTTTAACCTCAAGAGTAGTGCATATCATAAAGGAAAAAAAAGCATGGCCAAATCAAATTCTGTGCGTCACATTTACAAATAAAGCTGCAAGAGAAATGCAAAACCGTGTGGTAAGCCTATTAAATCAAAAAACTAAATCTTTACCATGGCTCGGAACATTTCATTCTGTTAGCGCTAAAATCTTGAGAGCACATGCAGAAGCTGTTGGTTTAAATTCACGTTTTACAATTATTGATCAAGAAGATCAGCTAAGGTTAATAAAAAACATATGTAAGGCTGAAAATATAGACATAAAAAAAATATCACCTAAATTTGTTTTATCTCTAATTAACCAGTGGAAAAATAAAGGTTTGCTACCCAAAGACGTTGTTACGAAAAAAGGATTGCCATTAGAAAAAGCTATATTGAATGTTTATAAATTTTACCAAGAACGTCTAAAAATTTTAAATTCTTGTGATTTTGGTGATCTAATTTTACTTTGCGTAACCATGTTTGAAAATAATCCAGATATACTCGAGCTATATCTTAGCAACTTTAAATATATTCTTGTCGATGAGTACCAAGACTCAAATTATATTCAAAGTAAATGGCTCAATCTACTTGCTAAAAAAAATAACAATATTTGTTGTGTTGGAGACGATGACCAATCAATTTATAGCTGGAGAGGAGCCGAAATAAAAAACTTTTTAGATTTTAGCAAGATATATAAAAACACTAAAATTATTAAGCTTGAGCAAAACTACAGATCAACTCAAAACATACTAAGTGCTGCCTCGGGATTAATTTCAAATAATAATGATCGAATGGGAAAAAAATTATGGACCGATAGTAAAGATGGAGAGTTAGTCAAACTCACTTGTTACAAAAATGGAAAGGAAGAAGCTACTGGAATAAGTGATATTATTGAAACAAAACTTAAGAAAAAATATTCTTTAAACAATATATCCATATTAGTCAGGGCAATTTTCCAAACCCGAGAATTTGAAGAAAGATTTTTAAAAATCGGGATGGGTTACCGTGTAATTGGTGGAACAAAATTTTATGAAAGAGCAGAAATTAAAGATAGTGTAGCATTTCTAAGAATAGTAAATCAAAAAAATGACGATTTAGCTTTTGAAAGAATTATAAATGTGCCCAAAAGATCTGTGGGAGATAGTACATTAAAACAGTTACACGAATGGGGCAGAAAAAACAAAAAAACTTTAGAAGATTCGGTTATTGAACTTTTACAATTAGACAAAATCAAGCCAAAAACAAAATTGGGATTAGTAAAAATTTTGAACCTATTTAATAAATGGAGATCCGATTTAAAAAAAAAGAGACATTATGAATTAATGGAAATTATATTAGATGAGTCCGGATATTCAAAAATGCTAAAAGATAAAAAAGATTTAGAAAGTGAAGGAAGATTAGAAAATTTAAAAGAATTAATTAGAGGTATGCGTGACTTTGATAATCTACAAAGCTTTTTAGAACATGTTGCTTTAGCTACTTCAATTGATCAGGATTGGGATGGACAAAAGGTTAATTTAATGACAATGCACGCCGCAAAAGGTTTAGAATTTGATGCAGTTTTTTTACCTGGTTGGGAAGAGGGCCTATTTCCTCATCAAAAATCGTTGGAGGAAAAAGGAGATTTGGCCTTAGAAGAAGAAAGACGACTTGCTTATGTAGGCATAACTAGAGCCAAGAAAGAATCTTTCATATCTTTTGTAATGAATAGAATGTACAGAGGAGACTGGGTAGATCCTTTGACTTCAAGGTTTATTAACGAACTTCCGGAAAAAAATATTAAAAAAGAAGATTTAGTAGAATCAAATAATGAAGATTTCTTTTTTAATCAAGATATAGATTATAATGAAGGAATAAGAAGTCCTGGATGGGCTAGATTACAGAAAAAAAAGTTAAAAAGAATAAAATGAAGAAATTAATAAAATTAAGAAAATTTCTTAAAATTTATGAATTAGATGGTTATTTAGTACCAAAAAATGATGAGTATTTTAATGAATATGTCAACCAATCTAGCGACAGATTAAAATTTATTTCAAATTTTTCTGGTTCGGCTGGATTTGCAATAATCTTAAAAAACAAAAATTATTTGTTTGTTGATGGAAGATACACAATACAAGCTCGGATTCAGTCAGGAAAGAATTTCACAATTATTACAATACCTCAGAAATTTCCTAAGGACGTGTTAAAAACCAAAAAAAAACTCAAAATTGGTTTTGACCCAAAATTACATAGTGAAAAGCAAATAAATTTTCTTTTTAATATTAAAAACATTATTATTAAACCTATAAATGGAAATTTAATAGATATTGTTTGGTCTAAAAAGCCAAAAGATTTGATTAAACCTTTTTTTTCTCTTTCAAAAAAAGATGCTGGACAAAGCTCGCAAGGAAAAATCGTAAAAGTTAAAAACGTTCTTTTAAAGAATAAGGCAGACTATTTGTTAGTTACTGCGCCAGAAAATGTTGCGTGGATTTTAAATATTAGAGGTTATGACTCGGCTTTCTCTCCCATACCAAATGCCAGATTATTAATAAATAGTAAGGGAGATATAGATTTATTTTCACAACTGAAAAAAGTAACAAAAATAAAAAAAATTTTTTCTAAAAAAATAGAATTTCATGATGAAGATAAAATTGAAAAAAAGCTAAGAAACTTATGGAAAAATAATATTTGGTTGGATAGTTTGTCTTGTTCAATTCACTATAAAAATTTGCTTAGAAAAAGGAATAGAATTATAGAAAAGATAGATCCAATTTATTTCTATAAATCAATCAAAAATCCTACAGAAATAAAAAATATGAAGAAAAGTCATATGATTGATGGTGTCGCACTAACGAAATTTTTATTTTGGTTAAAGAAAAATTTTAGAAAGAAAAAAATCACAGAAATATCTGCTCAAAAAAAATTAGAAGGTTTCAGAAAAATGAATAAGACCTACAAATTTCCCAGCTTTAGTACAATCTCGGGTACTGGGCCGAATAGTGCCATAATTCATTATAAAGCATCAGTTAAATCAAATAGAACTCTAAAGAGAGGTGATCTATATTTGGTAGACTCTGGAGGACAATATTCTTTTGGAACAACTGATGTAACTCGAACCATTTCTTTGGACAATAATTCTAACTTTATAAGAGAAGTTTATACGCGTGTCTTAAAAGGTCACATTGCAGTTTCAGATTATAAAATCAGAAAAAATTCTAAAGGATCAGATATTGATCGAAATGCAAGAAAACCTTTGAAAAAGGTAAGACTAGATTATCCACATGGAACTGGTCATGGAGTTGGATATTTTTTGAACGTACATGAAGGGCCACAATCGTTTTCTAAAAACAATAAAGTAAATTTGAAACCTGGAATGATTATTTCTAATGAGCCAGGATATTACAAAGAGGGACATTTTGGTATTAGAATTGAAAATTTAATTTACATTAAAAAAAATAAATTTGAAGAATTAACCATGGCACCAATAGAAAAAAATCTAATAAAGAAAAAAATGCTTAATAAAAAAGAAATAGGTTGGTTAAATAAATACCACGCTAAAGTTAAAAAAAATTTATTTAGATTTATGAAACTTGAAGAAAAAGCTAATTTAATCGATGCCTGTTCACCTGTTTAATAAACCATACCAACTATTTTCATCAAGAATTTTAATATTCAGCTGTTTTGCTTGCTCAACTTTTTTAGGAGTCGGTTTAGAATCTCCAACAACTAAGTAGTCTAATTTTTTACTAGCAGTACCTAAAATTTTTCCTCCTTCTTTTGCTACTAATGCCTTTGCCTCGGCCCTACTCATTTTACTTAAACCTCCAGTAAACATGATTGTTTTTCCATAAAAAATTCCAGATTTTCTTATTTTAAAATCAGTAACATTTAATTCTTTGATTAAATTAGCAGTGGCATTTAAGTTGGCAGAATGCGAAAAAAATATTTCTAATGAATTAACTTGAGTTTCACCAATACCATCTAATTCTAAAAGGTAATTTAAAATTTTTTTTCTTTTTTCTCTATCAAAAAGTTCTTCAAATTTTTTAATACTTACAAAATATTCTGCCAAAGTTTTAGCATTCTCCTGGCCGATATGTCTTATTCCTATTGCAAAAATTAATTTATCTAATGATATTTTTTGCGATTTTTTAATAGCTTTTTCTAAATTAGATGCAGATAAATCTCCCCACCCCTCAAAACTAGAAATTTTCTTAAAATTTAAATTAAATATATCCGCTGGATACTTTATCATATTTAAATCCCAAAAATTTTGAATTATCTTTTTTCCGAAACCATCAATGTTTAATGCATCTTTTGATGCGAAATGTTTTAACTTTTCTCGTAAAATTTCTTTACAATTGAATTTTGGATCTGGGCATCTAGTTACGGCATCCTTTTTTTTTGTACTATAATTAAATTCTTTTATCGTTTTTGATCCACATGAAGGACATTTATCTGGAAAATTAAATTTTTTTATATTTTTATTTCTTTTTGCTTTATCGACGTACAAAACTTGTGGAATTACATCTCCAGCTCTTTGAATACATGCGGTATCGCCTATTCTAATATCCTTTCTGTTTATTTCGTCTTCATTATGTAGTGTAGCATTTGAAACAACAACTCCTCCGATGTTAACTGGTTCTATTTTAGCAACTGGAGTTAGTGCTCCTGTTCGTCCAACTTGGATTTCAATATTTTTAATTATTGAAAATCCCTTTTCTGCAGAAAATTTATGTGCAATTGCCCATCTCGGTGAATTTGATACAAAACCTAGTCTTTTTTGTAATTTTAAATCATTAACTTTATAAACCAATCCATCTAAATCATAGTCAATTGTTGGTCTTAGTGCTTCTATTGTTCTATGATTTTTATCAATATCTTCAATACTGTTCACAATCTTATTAAGTGAATTTGTATTAAAACCCCATGTTTTTAATAATTTTAAATATTCAGATTGTTTTTCAAAATTTTGTGGCTCAACAATACCAAAACCATACGCAACAAATTTTAAAGGTATTTTTTTAGTTTCATTAGGATCTTTTTGTCTCAATGAACCACCAGCTGCGTTTCTTGGATTTGCAAATTTCTTGGCAATTTTTTTAAAATCAGATTTAGATATATAAATCTCCCCTCTTACGTCTAAGGTTTTAGGAAAATTGGATTTATTAATTTTTTTGGGTATATCTATAATCGTTTTAAGATTATTAGTTATATCTTCTCCAGTTTTTCCATCTCCGCGAGATAAACCAAGAACAAATATTCCATCAATATATTTTAATGATGCAGAAATACCATCAATTTTTGGTTCTACTGAAAAAGCTATTTTTTCAGAATCTTTTAAATTTAAAAAATTTCTAATTTTTTTTAGAAAATCTTTTATATTTTCTTTAGAAAAAGCATTTGCCAGTGATAACATTGGAATATCGTGAGTAACTTTTTTAAATTTATCTGAGGGCTTATAACCAACTTTTTTGCTGGGCGAATCCTTATTTTCTAGATATCTATATTTTTTTTCTAAGTCTAAAATTTCTTTTTTAAGAATATCATAATCTCTATCAAAAATAAGTGGTCTATCATGTTTGAAATATGCTTTATCATATTTTGTTAATTCTTTGATTTTTTTTATATAAACTTTTTCAATTTCTTTCCTTTGCATGAATTGTTTACTCGAACAAACTTTTTATTTTTTTTCTAATTAATCCCATTTTCTTATCCTTTTTAATTTTTTTAATTTCATATTTTTTGTTAAATACTTTGTAGCTCTTTTTATACCACTCTCCAGATTGATAATTGTATCCAAGTATTGCAGCTGCTTGTTTTGCTTCTTCTAATAATCCCAGTCTATAATAAACTTCAACAAGTCGATGCAAAGCCTCTTCAACAAAAATTGTTTTATCATATTGATTTACAACTATTTTAAGTCTATTAAGGGCCGGAATCCATTTTTTTGTCTTCATATAATATCTTGCTATCGACATTTCTTTAGCTGCCAACTGATCTATTATTAAATCTATTTTAAACCTGGCGTCGGTAGCATAATCTGTATTTGGATACATTTGCATTACAAATTCAAATTTTTCTTTTGCTTTTAATAACGGTTTTAAATCTTTTTTTTCATCTAATATTTGCTCGTAATAACACATCGCTATTAAATAGTGTGCATAGGGTATATTTTTATCTGCTGGATAATGTTTCATATGCCTCTCCAAATCGAAAATTGCATTCGAATATGCATTTCTAGAATATTCCGCAAAACTAGCCATAAGACTTGCTTTACTTGCCCATTTATCCTGTGGCATCAAACTTTCAACTTCTCTAAATTTTTTTGCAGCATAAAAAGCATCTCCTTCCATAAGAGCTTCGACTGCCTCGTAATAAATGGTAATCGCTATTTCTTGATCTGTTGGTTCTGGTGAAACTTCTAAATTAGAACTTTTTAAGACTCTGCCTGTTCTTTTACAATAAAAATCAAACCTCTTGCACCCTCCTTCTATTACTTTACCTCCAACTATTACTGAAGGTCCTTTTTTTGCTTTATTTTTTGAGCAAGAAAACAGTAATGAAACTGATAGTAATAAAATTAATAAAATTCTAAACATTTTAGATAAAAAATCATTTTATCAAAATATTCAATTATTACAATTTTCTTAGTAGATATTTATTTAGGCGCCAACAGCAACAGGTCGTAGGTATGTTTTGTCTTTATTATTTTTTTGCTCTCCTTCAGAACTTTCAAATTTCCAATTTGACTTATTAGACATAAATTCTTTCAATAAAACATTAGTAAGTTGGTGGCCTCCCTGTGAAGTTTTAATATGACCAAAAATTCTATGTCCTAAAAGCATCAAATCTCCAAGACAATCTAATATTTTATGGTTTACGAATTCATCTCTATACCTAAGTCCATCTTCATTTAATATTTTATTTTCCTTGACCACAATTGCATTTTCCAAAGAACCCCCTTGGGCCAGTCCCTGACTTTTTATTTGATCAATATCTTCATATAAACAAAATGTTTTTGAATTATATATTGAAGTTAAATCTCCGTTGCTTAATTTAAATTCTTTCCTTCGAGTTCTGATTAAGGAATTTTTATATACTATTTCAAAATCTACTATTAAATCTTTGGTAAGTGGTTCAATGGAAATATACTTTTGTCCATCTTTTACTTCAACTTTTTTTAAAACTTTAATGAATTTTTTCGAATAGTTTTGCTCTTGTGTACCATATGACCTTATAGCCGTCACAAAATCAAAAGCAGAACCATCCATTATTGGAACTTCTGGAGAATTGATCTCAACCATGACATTATCAATTCCTTCTCCATAAAAAGCCGCCATTAAGTGCTCAATAGTAGAAACTGACACTCCATGTGAATTTTCTATTTTTGTACAAAGTAATGATGAACTTACATTTTTATAAGTTGCATCAATTATATTATTAGTATTATTAATGTCGGTTCTTTTAAATTTAATACCTGAGTCAACTTCAGCTGGTTTTAAACAGAGATTTACATTTTTACCGTTGTGTAATCCAACACCATCAAGTTCTATGGAATCTTTAACTGTTTTTTGTGAAACTGAATACATCTGTCTGGATATACAAAAGGACCTAAAAACTTGAAAGATAATTTATGTTACTAAAAGTTACAGTTTAATATTATTAATTGGTTCTAAAAATTTTTGCCAAAAAGCTTATATTTTTAGCATTTTTATCAACTGTCTCGGGAATTGCTTCTGTTTCCCATCCATCTTTAATTATTCTAAGCGCACCCAAACATGAGGCAAAGTTTTTTTCTAAATCTGTTTCCTTTTCATTGTTATTGTCACTTAGTTTTTTTATTCTTGGTCCAAAAAATTTTTCACAATGTTTTTCTATATTAGGGAGATATGATCCTCCGCCGACTAATAAAAAGCCTATTCCAGAATTTAAATTGAACTCTGGTACAATTATTTGTTTTTTTACTGTTTCAAAAATTTCGTCCAATCTTGCTTTTATAACATTTAAAATTAAATTTTTGCTTATTTTTCTAAAACTTGAATTAATAAAATAACTATTTTTTAAGTAACCATTTGCATCAAAAAGATTTTGATTATTTTGAAACGAAAAATCAATATTATTTCTTATAACTACAGACTCATCCATACTTAACGAACAAACTTTGGAAATGTCCTTTGTAATATGATTAATCCCCATGGGCAAAGTTATAGAATGAACCAGTGCTAAATTTTTGAATAATCCTAAACTAATTTTTTCAAATCCTATGTCTACTAGGATGGAACCAAATTCAAGTTCTTTATTATTTAATAATTTTGCTCCTAATGCGAAAGTGTTTGAAATTAATCTTTCTATTTCAATGTCACAGTCAATAAATGCTTGATTGATATTTTTTAAATTATTTTTTGGTATTGTGATAAAGGTTATTTCATGACTTAAAGAATCTGCATAAACTCCTATAGGTTCATCAGAAAATGCCTTACCGTCAACAACGTAATTATGATTAAAAATATGAATTATTGATTGTTTTTTATCATTAAGAATTAATTGTTTTTTTGCCTCTTTTAATAAAAAATCAATATCATCCTTGTGAATTTTTGACCCATTAATTTTTTTATGTTTTGTAAATTTTGTGGATAAGAATTCTGGTCCCTCAAGAACTACATTAATTTTTTTTAGTAATATTTTTGCTTTTTTTTCAGTAATGCTTATACAAGATCTAATTGCTTTGGAAGCCTTTGTTAAATTTACCACTATACCATTGTGAATTCCTTCAGAGGAAGTTATGGAAGTTGACAATATTTCTGATTCATTATTGTCCTTAATTTTAAAAATAAGACATTTAATATTTATATTGCCTAGTTCAATTATTCCTATTGAATCCTCAGAATTCATTACTCTACTATTATCTTACCATCTATCCTTAAATCAATGATATTATAATTTTCAAAATCTTTGCGATCTAATAATTCAATTGATTTTTTAATTGCGTCTTCAATATTATTGTGAGAAAATTTTATTATTTTATCATTTGCTAGTTGTAAATCCCATCGTCCAATTTGAAAAAAATAAAATTTTTTCACATCTTTTATTGGAAAATTGTTATTTTCTAACTGACTAAAAAAATATATAAAATGATTTTTAGCTCCTTCACCAAAAACACTTGGTAATTGATTAAAATTCATATTATCTTTAAATAAAATCAAATTAGATGAACTGTCTAATAAATATTTGGCTTTGTTTTTATATAAAATTGCGACTGGTTTTGTTTCAAAAATTTCAACTATAATTGTGTTTGGATATTTTTTTTTTACCTCAATCTTTTTCAAAAAATTAATTTCTTTTAGAGGATCTTCTATATCTTTTCTTTTAATCAAAAAGATATTCTTATTGTATATTTTGCTTAATTTCTCTTTAATTTCACTATCCTTAATCAAAAAGTTATTTACTATTTCTATTTTCTGTATTTTTAAAAAAGTATTATTTTTTTGCAAAATTAAATTAAATTCGCTGGGATTGTAGGTAGATAAAAAAATTAATACTATTATTAATAAAAGGATTCTATACAGTTTTTTCATCTATTGCTGCTAGCATCTTTAACCATCCAAACAACCAAATCTTCAAATTTAATACCAGAATAATTCGCAATCTCTGGAACAAGAGATAGTTTAGTCATTCCTGGTTGAGTATTAATTTCTAATAAATAAAATTTATTTTTAAAAAATCTAAAATCCGACCTTGTAATACCTCTGCATCCCAGTAAATTATGAGCCTTTTTGGCTAAAAATAGTACTTCTTTATATTTTTTTGGTGCAAGTGGTGCCGGCATAATATGTTTAGTTTTTGCGCCTGAAGAATACTTGGCTTTATAGTCATAAAATTCTCTTCTAGGTATAAGTTCTATTGCTCCTAGAACTTTTTTCCCCATAACAGCTGCTTGAATTTCTTTTCCCGGAATATATTCCTCAACAAGTATTCGATCATATTCCTTTTTAAGTTTTTTGTAATTTTTATAAAATTGTATTTTATTTTTACAAATATAAACTCCTAAACTAGATCCCTCATTGATTGGCTTAATAACTATTGGAAATTTAATTTTTTTGTTTTTCATTTTTTTTTTAAAATTATCTTCATAATCTTTGTGTAATAAGAAATATTTGGGTACTTTAATTTTATGCTTTTTGAATATGTGTCGAGACAACTCTTTATCCATAGCTAAACTAGATGATAAAATCCCAGAGTGTGTGTATGGAATTTTAAGCGATTCTAATATGCTTTGAACAAATCCATCTTCTCCATATCTTCCGTGAAGTGCATTAAAAACTAATTTTGGTTTTAGTTTTCTCAATTTATCTACAAAATATCCCTTTGCATCTAATTCTTTTACTTTATATCTTTTCTTTTTTAACGCATTGGAACAGGCTTTTCCCGTTAAGAAACTTATTTTTCTCTCACCTGACAATCCTCCCATAAGTATAACAATTAAATTTCTCATAGTTGCTCTCCGATAATTTGAAGTTCTAGCTCAAGATTTATTCCAGTCTTATTTAAAACTTCACTTTTTACTTTATAAATTAAGTTTTCTAAATCCGAAGATTTAGCATTTCCTTTGTTGACAAAAAAATTACAATGTTTTTTAGAAATATGAGCACCCCCCATATTCATACCCGCGCAGCCAGAATCTTTGATAAGCTTCCAGGCTTTATTATTTTCAGGGTTTTTAAAGGTACTTCCGCATGTTTTAATTTTCGATGGTTGATCCCTTTTTTTTCGTTTAATTAAATTATTTACCTTTTTTTGAATATTTGGCTTGTTATCTTTTTTTCCCCTAAATGTAGCGCTTATAAAAATTAAATTATCGTCTAAATTACACTCTCTATAAGAAAATTTTATATCTGAAGAATAAATTACTTTAATTTTACCATCTAAATCCATTACTTGTACGGAGATTAGAATTTTTGAAATATCTTCTCCGTAACAACCCGAATTCATTCGAATTCCTCCTCCAATTGTACCAGGAATACAAGATAAAAATTCAAATCCTGTTAATGAATTTTCAAGTGCAAAATTTGAGACATTTTTATCCAAAGCTGCAACACCTGCAATTAGTGTATTCTGATCGAACAAAGACAAATGTGCAAAAGATTTTCCAAACTTGATTATAATTCCATCAAAACCTCCATCTCTAATTAAAGTATTTGAACCAACTCCCAATACTTTAATTTTATCAAATCCTTTTATATTTTTTAAAAAGATAGATAATTCATTTAAATTTTTTGGTCTAAATACAACTTTTGCGGGTCCTCCTAAATTAAACCACGAATACTTTGAAAGATTTTCCTCAAATATAATTTGACCAGAAACTTTATTTTTTACTTCTTTTTTTATTTGTGAAATTAAATTCATTTTGATTCATTGCTAATTTCTCTTATCCAATTTGAAATGCTTCCAGCCCCCATACAAATCACCATTTCATCTTCTAATAAATTTTTTTTAAAATAATTGCTCAATTCTTTTTGATCTTTTATATTAATTACCTGGATTTTGGATTTTTTTGAAATTAATTGCGAAAAATAATCTTGATTAAAATTATACTTTATTTTTTCTCCAGCAGAATAAACTGGGCAAAGCAGAACCTCGTTGCTCAATTTAAATGATAAAGCAAATTCATTCTTAAGAGATTTAACCCTAGAATATCTGTGAGGTTGAAAAACACAAATTATTTTTCTATCTTTATAAACCTCCCTTGCAGCTTTTATAACCGCTTTAACTTCAGTTGGGTGGTGCGCATAGTCATCGTAAAATTCTCTTTTTCCAACTGAGAAAACTCTTGTAAATCTTCTTTGAATTCCCAAAAATTTTTTGAGTGCTTTTTTTATTTTGCTTACTTTAATTCCAAGATTTAAAGCAATTGCAATTGCTGCTGTTGCATTGGTAACATTATGATCTCCAATTAAATTTACTACTATATTATTTATCCTAGTAGTTTTGCTAGATAGAAGTCTTAATTTTAAATCAAAAGTTGAACAATCTTTATTTTTTCTTAAATTTATAATTTGATAGTTTGAATGCTTATCAAATCCATATGTTAAAAAATTGCGAGTTTTGCATTTAGCCAATAATGATTTTAAATTATTATCATCAATACAAATAAGCGATTTGCCAAACGATGGTGTTTTCTCAATAAAAGCACAAAAGCTTTTTTTTAAATTTTCAAAACCTCCATAAAAATCTAGATGTTCTTTGTCCAAATTAGTCACAATAGAATATGTAATTGGAAGTTTTAAAAAACTTCCATCTGACTCGTCTGATTCAATCACAGCCCATTCACCCTTTCCTAATTGTGCATTGTCTTTGAGTGAATTAATCACACCACCATTAATTACTGTAGGATCTAATCCTGCTTCTACCAAAATATTTGCTACCAGGGATGTCGTGGTTGTTTTTCCGTGAGAACCCGCTACTACAATATTTTTTTTTAATGCTACAATATTAGCGAGCATTTCACCTCTTGTAAAAACAGGTAATTTTTTACTTTTTGCAGCTAATAACTCTTTATTGCTTTTTTTAACCGCAGAGGAAATAACAACCATAGTGGCTTTGCTTAAATTTTTTTGATTATGACCAAAATAAACTTTTATTCCTTTTTTAATCAATCTATTGGTATTTTTGTTTTGGTTTAAATCGCTCCCTTGAATAGTAAATCTCATATTATTCATAATCTGAGCTAACCCGCTCATGCCGATTCCTCCAATTCCAATAAAATGAATTACTTCATTGCTTGCAATATTAATTTTCATGTTTAGATAAATTCCTTAATTTCGTTTTCTATATTACTGTAAACATTTTTGTTGTAATTTTTTTTCATATTTTTGCGAATATTTTCTAATTTATTTTCATTTTTCATAGTTTCCATAATTAGATTAAACAGATTCTTAGTATTAAAATTGTTCTGTTCCAAAAGCCAGCAACAACCTTTATTTTCATAATATTTTGCATTTAAATATTGGTGATTATCTATAGAATTTGGAAGTGGTACTGCTATAAATGGCGTAAAAGTATGTACCAGCTCAGCTGTTGTTGAGGCCCCACATCTTGTTATTGCAATATTTGAAGGCAAAATAAGTTTTAAAATATTTTTATCAAATTCAAAAACATAGTTTTTAATATTATTTTTTTTGTAAAAATCAATTAATGAATTCTTTTGACCTATAGTACACTGTTGATTAATTTCGATTTCGTAACCTGCATCTTTTATCATTTTAACAACAGTAGGAATAACTCTTCCAAATATTTCTGCTCCCTGGCTCCCTCCCAGAACTAAAATAGAAAATTTTCTTTTATCATTCTTTCCTTTAAAAGGTGAGCTATTGATTATATTTTTATTCAAAATTGAACCAACTTCATAAGTTTTACTTTTATATTTTTCTGGAAAATTTTTCGTTATTTTTTTAGCTAAGAGAATTTTTTTTGAAAAAGAAGATAAATATTTATTAGTCCTTCCTAACACCATATTATTTTCATATATGACTAAAGGTAAATTAAAAAATCTAGATACAAAAGAAATAGGAAAAGATACATAACCTCCAAATCCAAATATTAAATTTGGTTTTTCTTTTTTTAAAATAAGAATTGACCTTACTATTGAATAAAAAATTAAAAAATAAGAAAAAAACTTTTTAAATAAATTTTTATTTGTAGGTGTGCCTGTCCTCAATATATATGACTTAAATTCTGAGTAATTTTTAATAAAATTATTTCCTCTGTTATCTGTTACTAATATAACTTTGTATTCTTTATCAAAAAAATGTTTCATTAAATTAATCGCTGGAAATATATGGCCGCCCGTTCCTCCGCCTGAAAAAATTATCTTTTTATTCATTTTTAAGATATCTCGTAGAATCTTTTCTAGTAAAATTTAAAATTATTCCTGCTATTATCGAACTTCCAATCAAAGAAGACCCCCCATAACTTAAAAAAGGAAGAGTCATACCAGTTGTAGGAAAAAGTCTACTATTGACACCTATATGAATAAAAGTTTGAATTATTAAAAGAGAGACCAATCCTACTAATGTTAATTTAATAAATTCGTCATTTCCTGAAAAAACTTTATTTAATACTTTGTAACCAATAAGTAAAAATATAATCACAATAAACAAAACAATAATCGCACCAAATTCTTCCGAAATCACTGCAATCATGTAATCCGTGTAAGCATCTGGTACTTTGTCTTTTAGAATACCTTCTCCCATTCCTTGGCCTGTTAGACCTCCTTGTTTAATAGCTTCTAGAGCTTTCTGTGATTGAAAATTATCTCCTGCTTTTGGATCTAAAAATATTTTAATTCTTAAAAACACATAACCAAATTTTTCTGGTAAAAAAAATATTAAAAGCGCGATAATAATTACGAAAACCAAACCTAATATCGACAATATAATCATATTAAAACCTGATACAAAAATCATCGTAATCCAAGTTAAAGTTAGCAACAAAGTTTGTCCAAGATCTGGTTGATTAATTAAAATTGTTACAATCAGCAATAAAATTATAAGGGAATAAAAATATCTTCTGTAAACATCTTTTTTTTCATTTAAGATTATAATTTTAGCAACAAAAATTATGAATAATGGCTTAAGCAACTCAACTGGCTGAAATCTTGGAAGAGGATCAAAATCTATCCATCTCCTTGATCCTTTAATTTCTACTCCAACTATAAGGGTTAAAAAAAGGAGTGCAGTTGAAATAATAAATAAATAAGTTAAAATCTTAATTAATTTATTTTTTTCTTGAATCGAAATCATAAAAATCAAAAGTAACGAAACAGAAACAAAAATTAGATGTCTAATAAAAAAGAAATACGTTTGTTTATTCATCTTTTCTGACATTACTGAAGTGGTTGAAGAAAAAGAAAAAAACAGCCCTAACAACAAAAGAAATGCAAACAAAAATAAAATTTGCTTGTCTATATTTCTCCACCACTTGGCTACTAAACCAGTATTTTCTCTGTCAAAACTAAACATTTTGCCTCTTTTTGAATTTTTTCATTATTAAATTTTTAAAATAGTTACCTCTATTTTCAAAATTATTAAATTGATCAAAAGATGCGGCAGCCGGACTGAGTAAAATCGTTTTCTTCAAATTTTTACTAGATTTCAAATCTTTATAAATATTATTTATTGCATTTTGCATATTATTTGAAACAGAAAACGGGACACTTTTTCTAATTTGTTTCTTAAAAAATAAAATATTCTTCCCAATGATGTATGCTTTAACGATTCTTTTCTTAACCTTTTTTAAATAAAAATGGTCCTGATGTTTTGGAAGACCTCCAACTATCCAATAAATTTGTTTATAATTTGATAAAGATTGTAAACAAGCATCAAAACTTGTTGCTTTTGAATCATTGATGCACAATAACTTTTTGTTCGAAAATACAATTTCCTGACGATGCGGAAGTCCTTTAAATTCATCAAGAGCTTTAATTATAATCTTATCCTTTATTTTTAAATTTTTGGCTATTCTATAGGCAAAAGCCATATTTTCAATATTACCTTTGCTTTTGAAATATTGATTATTAATTTTTTTAATTAATAAATCATAACTTGATTTACTAATCGAAATTAATTTTGATTTTAATTTTTTAGTCTTAAATATATTTATTATCGATTTTGAATATTTGTTCGTTAAATTTATGTATGAGTAATCTGAACTATTTTGTGCAAAAAATATTCTTGATTTGACCTTTATGTAATTTTTTATATTTTTGTGCCTTTCTAAATGATCAGGAGAAATATTTAGTATAGCTGCATGTTTAGAACGAAATAATTTAGAATATTGAAGTTGGTAAGAAGAGACTTCCAATATAAAAACATATTTTTTTTTTGTTTTGTTTAAAGATAAAATAGGATTTCCAATATTGCCTACGGTTTTTACGTTATATTTTGCAGTTTTTAAAATTTTCTCAATTATTTTACAAGTTGTAGACTTTCCATTTGTTCCTGTAATTGAAATCATCAGACAGTCTTTGTTAAGATCAAAAAATAGATCTAGATCCGTAATTATTTTATTTAAATTTTTTCTTAAATAATTATTTATTTTACATCTGCTAACGTCTATTCCTGGGCTTATAACTATGTCGTCAATGAAGCTTTGGTTCAACCAAAATTTATTAAGAGGAAAATTTAAATTTTTTATTTTTTTTCTTATTTTTACATCATCATCCCAACAAAATATTTTGGCCCCTAATTTCTTAAGAGTTCTTGCGACAGAACACCCTGTTAGGCCCATGCCGTAGACAGCAATTCTTTTATTTTGATATTTTCGCGAAGTGACCATTGACTATCTTAATTTCAGCGTAGCTAAACCTATTAGTGCCAAAATTATAGATATAATCCAAAATCTAATAACAATGGTGGATTCGGCCCATCCCTTCTTTTCAAAATGATGGTGTAAAGGTGCCATCATAAACACTCTTTTTCCAGTAAGCTTAAAGGAAATTACTTGAATGATAACTGAAACTGTCTCAAGTACAAACAAACCTCCAATAATTCCTAAAACAATTTCGTGCTTTGAAATTATACTCACAGCTCCTAAAGACCCGCCCAATGATAGGGAACCAGTGTCTCCCATAAAAATTTTTGCTGGTGGTGCGTTGTACCACAAAAAACCCAAACATGATCCAACTATAGAACCACAAAAAATAGAAGCTTCACCGACATTAGGAATGTAAGGTATTTGTAAATATTCCGAAAAAACAGTATTACCAACAACGTAACAAATTAGAGTGAACGATAATGCCACCAACATTACTGGTACTGTGGCTAAACCATCTAAACCATCGGTTAAGTTCACTGCATTTGAAGAACCAACGATTATAAAAATAGCAAATGGAATAAAAAATAGCCCCAAATGAAGTATTAAATTTTTAAAAAAAGGAAAGTAAAGATTTTTTAGATGTTCACTATCTCCAAATTTCATTAATAACAATACAGCTATTATTGAAAGCATAATTTGAAAAATAATTTTCATCCCTGAAGATATGCCTCTTGAATTATTACGTTTTATTTTTAAGTAATCATCAATAGCACCAAGTAAACCAAAGCTAGTTGCTACCATTAACAAAACCCAAATATAAGAATTATTTAAATCGGCCCATAGGAAAGTACCAAAAAGGATTCCTACTAAAATAAGAAGACCCCCCATGGTAGGAGTTCCTACTTTTTTAACTATATGACCTATTGGGCCATCATCTCTTATGGGTCCTGTAATTTTATGAGATTCAATAAATCTAATGAATGGCCCTCCAATTACAAATACTATTATCATTGAAGACATCACTGAAAGTCCTGTTCTAAAAGTTAAATAACGAAAAACATTAAGTACAGAAAATTGATCTATAAGAGAAATTAAAAAACTATATAGCACTGATTTGTCCCTTTTTAATATTTTTTGAAAATTGATTCAAACCTGTTGCATTTGATCCTTTTACCATAAGTAAATCATTATTGTGTAAAATTTTTCCAAAATGACTATAGGCTTCGTTAATGTTTTTGAATACTTTGCCTTTTTTATTTGTAGATAAATAATTAAAAGTTTCTTTTATATATTTTCCACAAACAAAAACTTTATCAATATTGCTTTTATTAATTGTAACTGACAAAGCTCTGTGAAATTTTTTTGATTTTTTTCCAAGCTCTAACATATCACCTAAAAAAACTAATTTTCGGTAATTTTTATTACCGTTGTAATAATCCATATTATTAATTGCAGACATCATAGATAATGGATTTGCGTTATAGCTTTCATCAATAAATTTGAATCTTTTGTTAAATTTTTTAACCATCTTAATGTCACCCCTTCCTTCAGGAATTTTAAAACTAATGAATTTTTTTTTCATTTTATTTAAGTTTAAATTTAGAACAAACACTGTGGCAATACAGGCTAGAATATTGTTTATAAAATTATTAGTTGAATATTTTGTATTAAAATAAAAAATTTTATTTTTTACATTTATTTTTAATCTAAAGTAATTTTTTATCTTTTTAATACCCATTAAATAAATATCTGATTTTTTTTTTAGACTAAAAGAAGTTATGTTAATTTCATTTTTTTTTGCCTTGTTTGATAAAAAACTAAAAAATTTATCATCCCCGTTCAAAATTATGTTGCCGTCTTTCGATATATTATGAATTATCTCTGCTTTGGCTTTGGCTATATCTTTTAAAGTATTAAAATTTTTAAAATGAGCTCCAGAAATGTTGGTAATAATAGCTATTTCCGGTTTAACCATCTTTGACAAATTTTCTATTTCCCCTTTTTTATCCATACCTATTTCAAATACACCATAATCAATGTTGCTTTTTAAATTAGCAAGACTGAGAGGTACCCCAAACCTATTATTATATGAATGTGGAGAGTGATAAACTTTTCCATAATTTTTAAGAGTAAAACTAATAAGGTTTTTTAAAGTAGTTTTTCCAACACTCCCTGTGATTCCTATAATTTGTGCAGAAGAGTTATCTCTAGTAACTTTGGCCAAATTCTTTAAAGAAGAAAAAGTATTTTTTACATTAATAATTTTATTCTTAGAAAGTTTTTTTATTTTTTTACTTATTACTGATTTTGCGGCCCCTTTTTCGATAGCTTCTTTTGCAAATTTGTGACCATCAGTATTTTTTCCTTGAATTGCAAAAAAAAGATTATTTTTTTTGATAGTTCTTGTGTTAATAGACACGCCATCATAATTTACATTTTTAATAATATTTTTATCAAAAATTTTTTTTAACAATAAATTTTGATAATGATTTTTTTTAAAAGAAAATTTCCTTTTATGAATTATTTCCTTTATTAATTTTTTGTCTGAAAAATTTTTAATTTTGTTACCATAATCCTGGATTATTTCATGCCCCTTCCCTGCAACTAAGAGTATTTCGTTTGATCCTAATTCCTGAATTGCAGTTTTTATTGCTTTTTTTCTACTTCCAATATCAACAGCAATTTTTTTACATCCTTTGATAATTGAATTTCTTATTTTTTGGGGATCTTCATTTCTTGGATTGTCATCAGTAACAAAAATTTTCCGGCAATATTTACTAGCAATTTTACCCATGGTAAATCTTTTCCTTTTGTCTCTTTCTCCTCCACACCCAAAAACTATTATGATTTCTTTTTTGAATTGTTTTTTTAATGCAATTAAACTTTGTTCTAATGCATCAGGAGTATGAGCAAAATCTACTACTATATTTGAATTATTATTTAAACTGGCTACGCATTCAAGTCTGCCAAAAACCGGTTTAATTTTATGTATTTGATTCAGAATTCTATTTTGATTTAAGCCACATGTTGAAGCAGCTAAAATTGCCATGAACAAATTTTTTACCTGAAAATATCCTATAAGAGGAATTTCTAAATTAAAAATTTTTGAATTTATAGAAATTTTAACAATTTGTTTGTTTTGTTTATATTTATTATTTAAAATTTTTATATTTCCTGCTTCTGTGCCGATTGTAATTTTTTTTATTCCTCTCCTGTCCGTAATTTTTTTTATAATTTTAAATTCTTTATTATCTTCATCAGTGATAATTTTAGAATTTTTTTTAAGTAAATTCTTAAATAGATGCATTTTTGAATTAAAATAGGATTGCATGTTTTTGTGGTAATCAAGATGATCATGACTAAGATTTGTAAATATTCCTGTATTTATATTTAAATTATCTAATCTTTTTTGCTCCAAGCCATGACTTGAAGCTTCTAAAATTACATTGCTAGCTTTATTTTTCGCTAAGATTTGAAGATTCTTGTGTAAAGATAAAGGATCCATTGAAGTTAAATTTGTTTTTTTATTATAATTTTTAGAAAATATACCTAGAGTTCCAATTGAAGCCACGGAGACTTTATTAAAATTTAATATTTGGTAAAAAAAATCAACTACAGAAGATTTTCCATTTGTTCCTGTGACTGCAATTATATTAGCAGGTTTTTTCTTGTAAAAGTTAGAGCAGGCTTCGGATAAACTTCTTCTAACATTCTTAACTAGTATTATAGGTATTTGGCAGTTTTTATATTTTACTTTTTTACTACTTATTATTACTGATGCTCCTTTTGAAATTGCATCATTTATAAATTTTATTCCTGACGTTTGATTTCCTTTAATTGCAAAAAAAATATCTCTTTTCTTAACTTTTCTGCTATCAAAAGAAATTCCCCGCACATGTATTTTTTGATATTCTTTACTTACAGATTTCAGTAACTGGTCTAAATGCATTTAAAAATTGGTGGAAGCTTCTAGGTTATTTATGGCTAAAATTGGACCAATTTTCTCTATAATTTTGCCTGCAACTACAACTGTATTCCACCCTGAGGTATTTCTCGTTTCACCTTTGTGTTTATAGCCATTTGGAAATCTTTCAGATGGTGGAAATTCATATACAAAATTTGGCGCAGGCTTTGGTTCATCCAACATTACCAACAATACATACCTTGGCCTACTCGCGGGAAAAAGTGAGACAAATGTGTTTAATTTTGCTTTTGAGTTGTACTTTAATGCAGTTCCTGTTTTACCGCCAACATCGTAACCCTGTACGTTAGCAAAATTTGCAGTACCTTCATTGAGACTAACAACTTTTCTTAACATCAAATTTATTGCATTGCTTGTTTTATGAGAAATAACTTGCTCTTTTTTTTTTAAAGATTTTGTTTCAATTTTCAAAATAGATGGCTCAATTTTATATCCTCCATTACCTAGGATGGCGTAAGCTCTGGCTAACTGGAGAGGGGTAGTTGTAATGCCGTGCCCATACGATGTGGTAGCAAGCTTACATTTTCCCCATCTAAATGAAAGAGGGGTCCCAATTTCTTCCAAATCAAAATTAATTGTATCAAGAAGACCTAAAGTATTTAAAAAATCTTTATATTTTTCAACGCCAATTTTTTGAGCTATGCGAACAGCACCGATATTAGATGATCGAATTAAAATTTGTTCAGCACTTAAATTTTTTGGTAATTTGTCATGTTCAGTTATCGTGTATTTATCACAAGTTAAACTGTTTTTTAAATTTTTAAATATTGTATTTGGACTTATTACTTTATGTTCTAAACCTGCGGCTACTGTAAAAGTTTTAAATACAGATCCAAATTCATATACCCCAAGAGTAATTTTATTTGTATAAATATTATCACTAATTGAAACTCGTTGATTCAAATCATAATCTGGCAAAGATACTAAAGATAGTATTTCACCATTTTCAACATCCATCAAAATTGCACCACTGCCAATGTTGTGAAAATATAATTCAGCGTTAATCAATTCTTTTCTAATTAAATATTGTAAATTTGAATCTAAAGTTAAACTTAATGGAAGGTTAATTTTTTCTTTATTATTTAAATCTTCATCATAAAATTTTTCTATACCCGAGATACCTTTATTAACATCATCAGTCTGACCCAAAATATGACTGAAAAGACTCTTCTGTGGATAAATTCTAGATGGTTTTGGATCAAAAACAAAAGCCTTATTGCCCATTAACCAAAATTGATCTTTTTCATTTGGTGTTAATCTTTTTTCAATCGAAAAAAAATCTTCTTTATTTAGTTTGCGTTTAATCTTATTTAAGTCTAGCTCAGGAAACAAAAGACCTAACTTAATTAGTAAGTTTTTTTTTTCTTTTTCTTTTAACAATTTTGGCCTTACACCGACATCATAGAGAATAACATTTGTCGCTAAAACTGAGCCATTTCTGTCAACAATATCTCTTCTTTTTTTTACAAAGTTTTTTTCTATATTATTGTTATAAAAACTATTTTCTGGTGACAGAGATAGATAAATAATTTTGATACCAAAAATAAGTATTAAACTAAAAAAAATAAAAGATAAAAAAGTAACCCTATTTAATGAAATTTTAACAATATTAGAATTGTTATTGTTATCAATAAGGGCGGATTCGGGATAGTCTTCAAAATAAAAACTTTTTTTTTTCATTAAAAGCTATTTTCCAGGTACGATGGGTATACCTAAAAAAAGCTTAGCTATTTGAACAGTTGCCCATTTCCATGTCCTTTCCAAAGTAATTATTTTTTTGGGTGAAGAATAAAGGTTTTTTAACTCAATCTTTTTTTCTTTAATTTTACTTGCAATTTGTGTTTTTACTTCACCAGGTATTGATTGAGGGTTAGAATAAAGTTCTTGAAGTTTTCTTATTTCTGTTTTCTTTTTTTCTATTTTTTTTTTAATTACTGATTTTATTTTCGTCGATAAATTATTACTTTTTTCATTTAACTTAACAGTTGATAAATTATTATTTTTTTTATTCAACTTACTAATAATTGCTGTATCATCATATAATTGTCTTATTTGAGATTTCTTATAATATATAAAATCTGTGTTTAAATATTCTTTTGCTAGTCGCGATATATTTTCTGGAGAAGTAATTACTTCATTGTCCAAAATAGCTTGATTTAAATTATATTTAATCACATTATTAGATGCTCTTAAACTATATATTTCTTTTTCTAAATTTCTTGTTTTATTTTTTACGACAGCTACAAATAATAAACCGCAAACAAATAGAATAACCACCAAGGGATATCTCCATGCAACATTATTATGAGTATTTTTTTGGGGGATAGTATTTACCCATCTATAATGATCTACTTGATTTTTTTCTTCATTAAATTTTATATTTATTTTGGGAAGGGATTTGATCCACTTATCTTGATTGATCATATTCTGCCGCCTTCCAACTCCAAATAATTTACAAATTTTTTCTTAAATTCATCAGGATAAAAAAATGAATTATTGTTTCTAATTGCATATCTAAGTTTTGCGGATCGAGAACGAATATTTTCGTTAACTTCCTTTACATCTGCTACAAGAGGTTTTTTAGAAATTTGTTTAAATAAACTAGATTTGCTTACTTTTATTGGTAAATACCTTGAAGGATTTTTTCTTAAATTTGAATAAAGATTAAAAAAGTTTTTTACTATTCTATCTTCTAATGAATGAAAGCTAACAACAATTAGTACTCCTCCATTTGAAAGGAGTTTTGTGGCCCCAATTAATCCCAATATTAATTCTGTTAACTCTTTGTTGACAAATATTCTTATAGCCTGGAATGTTTTTGTAGCTGGATTCCTTTTATATTTATTATAATTTTTTTTTGCATCATTAATTATGGAAGCAAGGTCTTGTGAGGTTTTTATTGGTTTTTTTCTTCTATATTTATCTATTTTATTCGCGATTAGTCTTCCATCTTTTTCTTCACCTAAAACTTTTATAATTGTAGCCAAATGTTCTTTATCTAGAGTATTAATTACATCATAAGCGGAATATTCATTTATACCCATTTCCATGTTTAAAAAATTTTTAGACTCAAAAGAAAAACCTCTCTCCTTATCAGATAGTTGAATAGACGAAAGCCCTAAATCAAATATTACAGCCCTAGGATTTACGTGTTGTTGAACAACTTTACTTAAATTACTAAACTTTTCTTGAAAAAAATTAAATCTTTTTGGAAATCTTTTTACTAAAATATTTGCATGCTTTTGGGTTAATTTGTCTCGATCAATAGCAAAAACTTTTGTTTCTGGAAATTTTAATATTGCCTGGGAATACCCTCCGCCACCAAAAGTGCAGTCAATAAACGTGCCACCATGTTGAGGGGATATAATGCTTAATACTTGATTGAGCATCACTGGATAATGTTTTGTTTTTTCCAGTGACATGGTGGCATTCATAAATTTCTCTCTTATCTTCCATTTAATTTTTTTGTCTTCGTAAAAAAGCTGGTATTTCAAAATCTTCCTCCAAATTATGTTCCTCGAACATTTCCGGTTCTTTGGCTTCGATTTTTTCTTCAGTTTTTGAATTTTCAAACATTAATAGTTCTTTTTCCTTATTAATTTCCTGATTAAAAGAGTTGTCTTTTGCATCATTTGAAAAAAGTTCCGGAGTCGCTAACTCAATACTATCAACCTCAAATGTATCCATATTTTCATTTATTTTAGAATCTTTATTGTCAAATACATTTTTCATATTTTGAAGATAAGCAGCATTCTCCATTGAAATATTTTCAAAAGCTGGATCAATTACTGGCTCTTTTTTAATTTCTTCTTGTGCTGATTTTTGTTGAATAATCGTATTTTCATTAACGACATTATTTAAATCTAAAGCTGTTGCTCCTTCAGTTGCTTTTATTGCTGATTGATTGCCTGCAAGTGTGCTTGTAAAACCATCGTTATAACCTGTATTTTTGTTATATAATCTATGCACCATGCTAATTACTGGTTTAACTTGTGGTTCTTGTGCATCTAACGATGTAGCAACAATGGAAACTCTAATTTTTCCATTTAAATTTTCATCTTCAATTGAACCAAATATTATTTCTGCTTCAGAATCCACTTCTGCCCTAATTTTATTTGAAATATAATCGACTTCAAATAAAGTGAGGTCAGAACCTCCAGTAACGTTAAGTAAAAGACCTTTTGCTCCTTTTAGTGAATATTCATCGATTAAGGGATTGTATAGTGCTGCGTTTGTAGCTTCTTCAGCTCTATTTTCTCCCTCTGCCTCACCGGTACCCATCATAGCTTTACCCATACCCTTCATGATTGTTTCGACATCGGCAAAATCACAATTCACGAGACCAGGCTTCACCATTAAATCGGTTACGCTTTGAACTCCAAATTTTAATACGTTATTTGACAAAGCAAATGAATTCTTAAAACCAGTTTTTTCATTTGTGATTTTAAAAAGATTTTGATTAGGTACTATTATATTTGTATCTAAATGTTTTTTTAATTCTTCTAATCCCAGAAGAGCTATTCTCATTTTTTTTGGACCTTCGTAAGAAAAAGGAAGAGTTACAACTCCTACCGTAAGAATATTTAATTCCTTTGCGGCTCTTGCAATTACATGTGAGGCTCCAGTTCCGGTTCCTCCACCCATGCCAGCAGTTATAAAAACCATATTACTGCCTTTAATATAATCAACTATATCGTTCAATGACTCTTCAGCTGCCGCTTGACCTATTTCATGTTTTGCACCTGCACCTAAACCTTTTGTTAAATTTGCTCCTAGTTGAATCTTTCCGCTAGCCTTATTATTTATTAAATCCTGTGCGTCAGTATTTACTGCAACGAATTCTACACCTTCCATCCCAGCTTCAATCATACCGTTAAGAGCATTTCCTCCCGCTCCACCAACTCCTAATACTAAAATTCTAGGTTTGATTTCTCTTAATTCTGGACCTTTTATATTAATTGTCATTTCTCCTCCTTTTTAAATTGTGTTTCCCATTTTAGACTTGCTCTATTCAAATTCGCTTTTTTTCGAGCTTGTGTTTTGAATTTTTCAAAAAGTTTTGGTTCCC
>Ga0209554_1000649_pt1 | contig 28913 bp, 29 predicted proteins | sample MarorgKNORR_S2LV_5_FD_188221 | JGI IMG/M metagenome (GOLD analysis project Ga0209554, IMG submission 188221) | Marine microbial communities from the Southern Atlantic Ocean, analyzing organic carbon cycling - Bottom_A/KNORR_S2/LV (SPAdes) (version 2) | ecosystem: Environmental > Aquatic > Marine... | reverse complement strand
GATGAAATACTTGTAAGAGATAAATCGACAGGCACTTTAATTATTGATGACCTTCTGCCAGGACGCAATTTATATCTTATTTCTACAGGTACAGGCTTGGCACCTTTTATGAGTATTATAAAAGACCCTAAAACTTATGAACGTTTTGACAAAGTTGTATTAACCCATACAGTTCAATACCCAGAAGAACTTGCTTACAAATCAGATTTAGAGTCATTTAACGTCAAATGGGAAAAAGTAACTCAGGGTAGATTTATATACTTTAATACACTGAGCAAAGCACAATGGCCACGTGAAGGTAGAATTACAAATTGGATTAAAAATAAAAAACTAACTTCAGAAATTGGAAATGAAAGCATTGATCCTAAATTAGATAGATTTATGGTATGTGGATCGACTGGACTTAATACAGATTTAATAGAATATTTCGAATCAATAGGAATGCAACAAGGTAATTCAAAAACACCTGGAGAATTTGTAGTAGAAAAGGCATTTGTACGAAGATAAAATTTTTATTATTAGACTACATTCATATCTTATATAGCTTTTTTCCTAAACAGCATAATATTTTCAGTTAGTGCTGGCAATTTGTATGAAACAATGGACAAGATACTCCTCCCACAGTAATAACTGTAACTATGTTATACCTGCGGGAAAAGTTAAAATAATAAATATAAGTGATTTAATCCCAGAATATTAATGCGTCCACAACAGCACTTATGACATTCCCTGTTCCAGTAAGTACTGCTTTAGGTACAGCAACAATACTTTCCGCACAGCCACTTGCCAACAAGGCCAAAAGAACTATAAAAAATAATTTTAACTTCATTACTATCTCTCCTTGTTAATAGAAAATCGTTGTTAATAGAAACTCGATTATAAAGTACTTTAAATTATTCTGACAATCAAATATTGGTATACATACTCTTTTATTTAAAAAAAATCTCAAATTAATTCATAACATAAATACTATCACTATTTTGTTATAATCACCTCAATTATCTATTTATGGGGTCACAATGCATCACTTGTTTAGATTAATTGTTTTAACTTTAGGTGGCTTAATTGCTAACATAGTCATTGCAGCAACCTTAAGCAGCGAAGCTCAAGAAAGAGGTATTAATTCAACTTGTTCGTCCTACTTAGGTCAACTTGAAGAGTCTGTTGACTTGAATGGCTTGAATATAACTTTTGCTCATCCCAGTGACCCCTCTTTGTACCCATCTCTGCACGTATCAAATAAAAAATACAACAATGGAAGTTCTGTCTTTTCTGCGAGTCTGTCACCGGATGGCGAATATTGTTACGTCTCAACGGTAAACGTAACAGAAGTTAACACTCAAAATTGCAACGATATATCTATTCTAAAAGCTGCAGAAGATTCAACACTAAAGGTAACAGTTTATGCAGATGGTGATTACTCTATCATCACTCCTGAAGATAACACCTATCAATTAATACTCATCAACAATGGAGAGCAGTCCTGCACAATGGTAGAATCTCGAATGATGTGGCCTGGAAGATAAATACTAGACTGTTTCCGTTCAACTTAAATCGATTCAAATACTTCTATAAAACCCTTTTATAAGGGTATTGATGATGAAATATTAAAAAAAATAAACCAAGTCTTTCTATAAAATAGCTTTTATAAACTAACAATTAAATAGGAATAAATAAATGAAAAGAATCTCTCTCTTCCTGATTACGAATATTGCCATCATGGTGGTTCTGAGTATCACATTAAGAATACTCGGGGTTGACAACCTTCTTAAAGAGAATGGTAGCAGTTTAGACATTCAAGCTTTGATCATTTTTTCAGGTATTTTTGGTTTCGGTGGCGCCTTTATCTCTCTTGCCATTTCAAAATGGATGGCTAAACGGATGACCGGTGCTAAAGTTATCGAACAGCCAGCCAATAATGTTGAGACTTGGTTATTAGAAACAGTTAAAAAACAGTCCGGTATTGTTGGTATCAAGATGCCAGAAGTAGCTATTTTCCCTTCTGGTCAGATGAATGCATTTGCAACAGGTGCAAGTAAAAATAAAGCCCTAGTTGCAGTATCACAAGGCTTGCTTGACAATATGAGCCAAGGCGAGATTGAGGCTGTGGTAGGTCATGAAATGAGTCACGTTGCAAACGGTGACATGGTAACCCTTACTCTCATTCAAGGAGTTGTTAACACCTTTGTTATTTTCTTCTCGAGAGTTATAGGTCATGTTGTTGATAGAGTTATACTTAAAAATCGAAGTGGCCATGGAATTGGATATTTTGTAACAGTTATATTTGCTCAAATAGTGCTCTCGATTTTAGCAAGTATCGTTGTAATGTATTTCTCTAGAAAAAGAGAATTTATAGCTGACACGGGTGGCGCTGATTTAGCAGGCCATCAAAACATGATTAATGCCCTTAAGCGTCTAGCGCAAAAAGAACCAGAACCCCTTCCTGAACAGCTAGCTGCATTCGGGATTGGTGAAAAACCTAAAACGGGCTGGTCTCAGCTGTGGGCATCTCACCCACCACTAGAAAATAGAATTAAGGCGCTTGAAGCTCGCTCAATTCAATCTAATTAATTTTTTTTATGGCGATAACTATCAAAACTGCTGAGCAGATTGAAAAGATGCGTATCGCTGGACAGTTGGCTGCAAGTGTACTGGAAATGATCGAACCTCACGTCAAGGCAGGTGTAACTACAGGCTATCTGGATCAACTCTGTCATAGCTATATTGTCAATGAATTGGATGCAATACCTGCCCCACTTAACTATAATGGCTTCCCTAAATCGATATGCACTTCAATCAATAATGTTGTTTGTCACGGAATCCCTGGAGAGAAAAAACTTAAAAAGGGTGACATTATCAATATCGATATAACAGTAATCAAAAACGGTTTTCATGGTGACACCTCTAAAATGTTTCTTATCGGTAAGCCAAGTGTCAAAGCAACAAGAATTTGCACAGTTGCACACGAATGTTTGCTGATTGGGATTGAAAAAGTCAAGCCAGGTATTCACTTAGGTGAGATTGGAAGAGCAATTGGAGATCATGCAAAAGTTAAAAATTGTGCAGTTGTTCGTGATTATTGTGGTCATGGAATTGGTTTAGGTTTTCATGAAATGCCACAAGTCATTCACTACGATGACGGCAAAGTCAATCGAAGCCCTTTTTTAGAGCAAGGAATGACTTTTACTATTGAACCGATGATCAATCTAGGTAGCTATGAAGTAATCACTTCCAAGCTTGATGGGTGGACAGTTACCACTAAAGACCGCTCCCTTTCAGCACAATGGGAACACACTATATTGGTTACCGAAAATGGTTACGAAATATTAACACTTCGAAAAGAGGAATTAATTTCTTAGTATGCCCTAGATTACATACTTCAGGTAGTAATTGATATTCCAGCTTGTGCTAAAATGACAATTTTTTACTCTCACTTGTTTGACTTGTGAAACGCTTAAGAAATTATTTTATTTCAGGCCTTCTTTTCTGGATACCTCTATCTTTAAGTGTCATCGTTATTAAGTTCTTCTTAGAGCTTATTGATAGTTTTATTCCACAAAAATACCTACCAGAATCTATATTTAATTTAGATACTACTATTCCAGGTTCAGGAATTATCTTGGTACTGTTGGTCATACTCATCACCGGAGTAATGGTTACTAATATATTAGGCCGAAAGGTAGTAGCTCTATGGGAAAGAGTCCTCAATAAAATTCCAGGTTTTCGAAACATATATAACGTATTAAAAAAAGTTTCTGATACTGTATTTAATACTTCAACTGAAAGTTTCAGAAAGGCATTTTTAATTCAATATCCAAGCAAGGGAATTTGGGTAATTGCATTTCAATCAGGTAATTACAGAGGCGAAGCTGAATCCATTATCGGTGAAGAAATCATGAATCTTTTTGTGCCAACCACCCCTAATCCAACTTCAGGTTTTTTTATCTTAATAGCGAAAAAAGATGTATTCGAACTTGATATGAGTGTTGAAGAAGCATTCAAGCTAGTTATCTCTGCAGGGGTTGTGACGCCTAATTCAGTTGACATTAAGGATGAGAAATGAGAACTCATTTCTGTGGAGAATTAAATAAAAGTTTCCTCGAAAAAGAAGTTGTTTTATGCGGCTGGGTAAACAGAAGGCGTGACCATGGTGGGGTCATTTTTCTTGACCTAAGAGATAAAATAGGCCTTGCACAAATCGTTATCAATCCTGAAACCAATGAAACTTTCAAATTGGCTGAAAGTATACGAAATGAATTCGTTCTCAAAGTCACAGGAAAGGTAATAGCGAGAGATAGTGAAATGATTAATAAGAAAATCTCAACAGGGGAGATTGAAGTTCTTGCTAACGATATTGAAATCCTAAATACTTCAAAACCTATCCCTTTTCAGCTTGACTCTGCAGACACTTCTGAAGAAGTTAGACTAAAGTACCGCTACCTTGATTTGCGTCGAGATGAAATGCAAAAGCGTCTCCGGATAAGATATAAAGTGACAAAATATATTCGTGACTTTATGGATAAAAACGACTTTATCGATATTGAAACACCATTTTTGACAAAGGCTACGCCGGAAGGAGCCAGAGATTACCTAGTACCTTCCCGAACTCACGAGGGTAGTTTTTTTGCGCTACCGCAGTCCCCACAGCTTTTCAAGCAGTTACTTATGATGTCAGGCTTTGAGCGCTATTATCAAATAGTTAAGTGCTTCAGAGACGAAGATTTAAGGGCAGACCGTCAGCCAGAATTTACTCAGCTGGATGTAGAAACATCTTTTATGAATGAGAGCGAGATAACTTCATTGATGGAGGAAATGATTAGAGGATTGTTCCAAGAGATACTCAGCGTAAGCCTTCCTAAAAAATTCTCATCCATTAGCTATCATGAAGCGATGAAATTATATGGCGTTGATCGACCTGATTTAAGGATTCCAATGCAAATGGTTGACATGAATGAGACAATGAAAGATGTTGAATTTAAAGTCTTTTCAGGCCCAGCAAACAGTGACAAAGGTAGAGTGGCTGCATTGAAGGTTCCTGGTGGCGCTTCGATTAGTCGCAAACAAATAGATGATTACACTAAGTACGTTAGTATTTATGGAGCAAAGGGGTTGGCTTATATAAAAATTAACGAGGATGGGCCTTCTTCGCCAATCATTAAATTCTTGGGTGACGAAGTTACTGACAAGGTGATTGAGGAAACCAAAGCATCAACTGGAGATATTATATTTTTTGGTGCCGATACAGCCAAAATTGTTAACGAATCTCTTGGGAATTTGAGAGAGAAATTGGCTCGTGACCTAAACCTCTTCGATTCTGAATGGGCCCCGGTTTGGGTGTTCGATTTTCCAATGTTTGATGTTGAAGATGACGGTTCCTTAAATGCAATTCATCACCCATTTACAGCGCCTAGTGTTGATAGCCAAACGCTTGTAAAGGAGCCAGAAAAATCTCTTTCTCGTGCCTATGACCTTGTCATTAACGGTTCAGAAGTCGGCGGAGGTTCTATTCGTATTCATCAAAGTGATATGCAGAAGACAGTCTTAAAATTACTTGGCATTGATGATGATGAAGCCAGGGAAAAATTTGGGTTCCTTCTCGACGCTCTCGACTATGGTTGCCCTCCTCATGGCGGTATTGCTTTTGGTTTAGATAGGCTGGTGATGATACTTTGCGAAACTGACTCTATTCGAGAAGTTATCGCATTTCCAAAAACACAAACAGCAGCCTGTTTGTTGACCGATGCTCCAGCAAGTATTCCAAAAGCACAACTACGAGAGTTAAAATTAAAGATAATATAGTAGTAAAATCACCACCATGAATATTAGAGGTTCCATAAAACAAGCACTACTGGAAAAAAACGCCACTTTGGTAGCCCACTATTACGTCAGTGCAGATTTGCAAACCCTAGCAGAAGAAACCGGAGGTATTGTTTCAGACTCTTTAGAAATGGCAAGATTTGGCCAAAACTGCGACGCAGAAACAATTGTTGTTGCTGGTGTTAAATTTATGGGCGAAACTGCCAAAATTCTGTCCCCTGAAAAGAGAGTGCTGGTTCTTGATGACCAGGCAACTTGCTCACTTGACCTTTCTTGTCCAATCGATGACTTTTCAGCATTTTGTGATGCCAACCCTGACCATGTCGTCGTCGTTTATGCCAATACATCAGCCGAAGTCAAGGCCAGAGCTGACTGGGTTGTGACATCTGGTAGCGCCCTCAAAATAGTTAAGAAATTACATCAAGAGGGTAAAAAAATACTTTGGGCACCTGACAAGCACCTAGGCCACTACGTTCAAACGGAGACTGGTGCTGACATGCTTTTATGGGATGGAGCCTGCGTTGTTCACGAGGCATTCAAAGCAGAGGGACTTGAAAGGCTTATGCAGCATCACCCTGATGCAGCAGTTTTGGTGCATCCAGAGTCACCCAAAGAAGTTATTGCTCTTGCTGATTTTGTTGGATCAACGACTCAGTTAATAGAGGCAGCAGCCACTAGACCTGAAAAAACATTTATTGTGGCAACAGACAATGGAATTTTTCATAAAATGCATGAAGTAGCACCAGGAAAAAAATTCATTGAAGCCCCGACTATGGGCGTAGGAGCAACTTGCGAATCATGTGCACATTGTGGCTGGATGGCTATGAATAGCCTTGAAAAATGCTTGAGCACATTGACTACCGGTAAAAATGAAATAAGAATTAATGATGAAGTTATTGAAAAAGCAAAGCACTCTATCCATCGATTGCTCGAATTCACTCAATAAAATATTCGCGGATATAACCAATTAATAATGGCAGGACATAGTAAGTGGCACAATATTCAACATAGAAAAGGTGCCCAGGATGCAAAGCGCGGAAAAGTCTTCACAAAACTCATCAAAGAGATAGTTGTTGCCGCAAGAATGGGCGGTGGCGTTATAGAAAACAATCCCTCTTTGCGTGCTGTTATCGATAAAGCACTTGCCGCCAACATGAAGCGAGACACTATAGACAATGCAATCAAACGCGGCGCAGGTGAATTAGATGGAGATAATTACGAAGAGGTCCGCTACGAAGGTTATGGTCTCGGAGGCACCGCCATTATGGTTGACTGTTTAACAGATAACCGAAACCGAACGGTTGCTGATGTTCGTCATGCCTTTTCAAAGCACGGAGGAAGCCTTGGCACCGATGGCTCTGTTTCCTATATGTTTTCAAAACAAGGCTTTATCAGCTTCGCTTCAGGTGATGAAGATACCATTATGGAAGTCGCTATAGAGTCTGGCGCTGATGATATCATTACTAATGATGATGGTTCCATCGATGTGATGACAGCCCCGGATGACTTTTTTAGTGTAAAGGATGCCCTTGTCGCCAACAACTTGAATCCAGAACATTCTCAAATAACTATGGAACCTGCCAACCGTATTGAACTCAACTTAGAAGACGCCGAAAAGTTCATGAAGCTTATCGACAAACTCGAAGACCTGGATGATACTCAAGAGGTCTACCATAACGCTGATATTTCTGATGAGTTAATGGCTCAATTATGATCTCAATTCATTCGGGGATCCAGGCTCTTCGAAACTTTAAAGTTAAAACTCTTCAAGAAAAACTGCAATCAAAACTGCCTAACCTGAGCTTGCTGTGTACTGAATACATTCACTTCATCGAGTCCGATACAAAACTCAACTCTGAAGACAAATCCCACCTCGATAAACTTTTGAATTACGCCCCAACGATTAATATTTCCAATTCAATTGATAACGTTTTAGTTACACCTAGGCAGGGAACTATTTCACCATGGTCGTCAAAGGCAACTGACATAGTTCATCTCTGCGGCCTGAAACAAATTAGAAGATTAGAACGTGGCATCAACTATCACTTTAATTGTCAACTTAAAACCGAAGAGTTGGATATTGTTCTTAATATTATCATGGACAAGATGACTGAATCTTATCTCAGTAATATAAAAGATGCAGGTTTACTTTTTAATGAGTTAGAGCCAAAAGAGTACCAAAACATAGATGTACTTCTTTTAGGAAAGTCCGCCATTGAAAAAGCGAATATCGAACTTGGTTTAGCTTTAAGTGAGGGTGAGATAGAGTACTTATATGATCAATTTAGTTCACTAGGTCGAAATCCAACAGACATCGAACTGATGATGTTTGCACAAGTAAACTCAGAGCATTGTAGACACAAAATCTTTAATGCAGACTGGGTAATTGACGAAGAAGTTCAGGCCATTTCACTTTTTGGAATGATTAAAAACACCTATCAACAAAATCCTCAAGGATTATTGTCTGTTTATAGTGACAATTCAGCGGTAATGACTGGCTACGAATCAACTTACTTGGAGCCTAATGAAGAAGGCATCTACTCATCAGAAAGTGCTCATAAAGCTGTATTAATGAAGGTCGAAACACATAACCATCCAACAGCAATTGCCCCTCACCCAGGAGCAGCAACTGGTTCGGGTGGTGAAATCAGAGATGAAGGCGCAACTGGCAGAGGATCAAAACCAAAGGTTGGCCTGTGTGGCTTTTCTGTTTCCAACCTAAAAATACCAAACGCTATAAATGAATGGGAAATAGATTACGGAAAACCTAAGCAGATTGCCTCTGCACTTGACATAATGATAGAGGGTCCAATAGGCGCAGCTGCATTTAATAATGAGTTTGGTCGACCCAATACTTGTGGCTACTTTAGAACCTATGAACAACAAACCCATGACAATGAAATCAGAGGTTATCACAAACCAATCATGTTAGCTGGTGGTATCGGCAACATTAAAGAAAACCACATAGAAAAAGGCTTAATTTCCAATGGCGATAGGTTGATTGTTTTAGGAGGACCAGCAATGCTGATTGGACTTGGTGGTAGCGCAGCCTCAAGTGTTGGAAGTGGCGAACAAAACGAAGATCTAGACTTCGCTTCGGTGCAACGTGCCAATCCAGAAATGCAAAGACGTGCCCAAGAAGTTATCAATTCTTGTGTAAATTTAGGTGACAACAATCCGATAGTTTCAATTCACGATATTGGTGCAGGCGGTCTGTCAAATGGAATTCCGGAAATCGTTAACGACTCCAATAAAGGCGCCCAACTTCAACTAAGAAGTATTCCAAATGACGAAAAAAAAATGTCACCAATGGAGATATGGTGCAACGAATCTCAAGAGAGGTATGTGCTTGCCATTAAGGAGGAAAGTGTTTCTCTATTTAGTGCAATTTGTGAAAAAGAGCGGGCGCCATTTTCTATTTTAGGTGAAGCGACTGAGAATCCACATTTAAGTCTGGAAGACGCTCATTTCAATAATAAACCAATTGATATAGAGATGTCTTTGTTGTTTGGATCAAGCCCAAAAACACTCAAAGACGTCAAATCTATCGTAAACAATGAGCCAGAATTCAACAACACAGAAATTAAACTTGATGAAGCCATTAATCGCCTATTAAGATTACCGACAGTGGCCAGTAAAAATTTTTTAATTACGATTGGCGACCGAACCGTTACAGGACTGGTTGCCAGAGATCAAATGATTGGTCCATGGCAAGTACCTCTAGCAGACTGTGCGATTTCATTATCTGATTATATTGGCTATCAGGGTGAAGTTATGTCGATCGGTGAAAAAACACCTTTAGCCTTAAGTAATGCTCCAGCAGCGGCTCGAATGAGTGTCGGCGAAGCTTTAACTAACCTGTTGGGTGGCTATATTGAAGATATAAGCCACATCAAACTGTCAGCTAACTGGATGTGTGCTAGTGGCTTCGCTGGCGAAGATGCAAAGCTTTATGAAGCCGTAAATGCGATTGGAATGGAGCTATGTCCTGCTTTAGGTCTTACCATCCCAGTAGGTAAAGATTCGATGTCCATGAGAAGCACTTGGCAAGAGGATGGCAAAGAAAAATCGGTTACTGCCCCACTTTCGCTGATCATAAGTGCATTTTCAAAAACCCCTGACGCAAGAATTCAGATTAGCCCTCTACTCAATACTAAAATTGAGTCAGAGCTACTTTTGATTGATCTAGGACTTGGAAAAAATAGAATGGGAGGCTCCTGCCTGGCACAAGTCTTTAACCAAATTGGAAATTCAACTCCTGATCTAGACGACCCCAAACTTTTCGCTAATTTCTTTTCAGTTATTAACCAACTCAACAAGGAAGGATTAATTGTTGCATACCACGACCGTTCTGACGGTGGCGCCATCATAACCCTTCTAGAAATGGCTTTCGCTTCACATTGTGGACTAGATATCGAGTCATCTGAACCTTTATCTGAACTATTCAATGAAGAGCTTGGTTGCGTCATCCAAGTGTCTAAAGCCAACAAACCTGAAGTTCTTAATGCTCTAGAAACTGTAGGACTTAAAGACTGCGCTCACCATATCGCCAACATAAACCAATCTGACAATATATCGATTTATCAGCAAGATAAGTTAGTATTTAATGAAAAACGTGTCAATCTTCATAATTATTGGTCTTCTACTTCATTTGAAATCTCTAAATTAAGAGACAACCCTATATGTGCTGAATCAGAAAATCAACAATTATTAATCCCCTCGGAGGGCTTAATGGTTTCACCGAAATTTGACATCAATGTGTCCATTAGTGCGACCTATATTAATGTTGGCAAAAAACCTAAAATAGCCATTTTGAGGGAACAAGGAATCAATGGACAAATTGAAATGGCAGCAGCCTTTACACAAGCAGGATTTGCTGCAAGCGATGTCCATATGAGTGATATTTTGTCTGGCAGAATCTCTCTGTCAGAGTTTCATGGCATAGCAGCCTGTGGGGGATTTTCATACGGAGACGTTCTTGGTGCTGGACGCGGTTGGGCAAACTCAATCCTCTATAACAACCAAACCAAAGAAGAATTTCACCAATTCTTCTCTAGAGGTGATAGCTTTGCATTGGGCGTATGTAACGGCTGTCAGATGATTTCCAATATCAAAGAGATTATTCCTGGAACTCAAGATTGGCCTTCTTTTGAACGCAATACTTCTGAGCAATTCGAAGCACGCTTTACGAGTGTTGAAATTCAGAACTCTGATTCTCTGTTTTTTGATGGCATGGCTGGCTCAATAATGCCAATCGCTATTGCTCACGGTGAAGGAAGAGCGAACTTTTCTTCACTACAAAACGAAAACAATATTGCGATCAAATATGTCGATTATCAAGGCATTCCAACACAAACCTATCCTCACAATCCGAATGGCTCTGAAGCTGCAGCAGCCAGTCTTTGTAATGACTCAGGTAGGGTTACTATTATGATGCCTCATCCTGAACGTGTCTTTAGAGCAGTGCAAAATTCTTGGCATCCAAGTGAATGGAATGAAAGATCACCGTGGATGAGAATGTTTGAAAATGCTAGAAAGTGGGTTGACTAATGCAATCAATAGTATTCTATTCATTTTAAAAATTGTTATATAAATGATATCTCCCCAAATCATTCGCAGCAATCGCAAGACATTAAGTCTCTCAATCAATGAAAATGCTGATCTTGTTGTTCGCGCGCCGCGCCGTGTATCGTATGATGAAATTCAAAAATTTATTTATGAGAAGTCTGCTTGGATTGATAACAAACAGAGACTCATTAAAGCTCAGCTTAAGGATAATGTGAATGCGAATATAAGCCTCCAGTGTCTCTATTTAGGTAGTCTTTATCCACTCAAAATAGACAATAACAGTGTTGAGCCAATATCCTTTGATGGTCACGAGTTTACCATAGCTAATGTTAACAGAGATACAATAAACTTGCCTCTCAAGAGTTGGTATAAAAAGAGATTTATAGAGGTTGCACTGCCTCGATTAAGTTATTTTTCTGACAAACACAAACTCAAAGTTAATCAGGTTAGAGTGAAGGAACAAAAAACTCTTTGGGGGTCGTGCTCAAGTAAAAACAATATAAACCTAAATTATCTATTAATTATGGCTCCAATGAAAGTAATTGACTATGTGATTGTGCATGAATTAGTGCACACTACCCATAAAAACCATTCAGCCAAGTTTTGGCAAAAAGTTGAAACCATAATGCCAAATTATAAAGATGCTAGATACTGGCTAAAGGAGAACGGTCACCAGCTAAGACGTTTATAACCGATATAATCGATTTACCCGTTATACTTCTCTACTGCCTCTTCCATGGCCGCTTTTAATGTATCTTGCTCTGCCATTTCGACAATGATGTCACCACCACCTACCAATTCTGAGTTGAAATAGATTTGAGGAAAGGTAGGCCAGTCTGCAAAATCAGGTAGACTTTGAAAAACTTCTGGCTCTTCAAAAAGATTAATGTAAGAAAACTCAACTCCTGTGGAAGCTAGTGTTTGAGAGGCGCGAGCAGAAAAACCACATTGAGGAAATTGAGGCGTTCCCTTCATATAAATCACAATTGCAGCGCTATCAACTTGTTTTTGAATTTTCTCTAATACGTCCAATTTAATACTCCAAAGAATTTTCCTACCATTTTAGTGTAATATTGAATCGCATGCAAAGAATCAATCACTAATTACTGCTTTGTTGCTTGAGAAACGATATATTTTTGTCCTTGCTTTAATTTTTTGTAATTACCAAATACTGACTTAAAGTTATTTTTAATAAAGTCCTTTAGCCCGTTAATTGTAACCACGGTAATTTTTCCACCCGGTTTTAATGCATCCAAAGCGTCATAAAGAATAATTGAGAGTTGTTCTCGCCCTACTTTAGCTGGAAGATTAGAAATAACTTGATCAAATTTTACTTCATTAGGAATCTGCAAAAAAGCGTCAGAAAAATATGCTTTTGCATTACTTAAGTTATTTAATTTTGCGTTATTATTGGCAAGCTCTACAGCCACAAAATCCTTGTCAATCATGTGCACTTCACCTTTTGTGCAATGTTTTGCTAACGCAAGACCGATAGGTCCATATCCACAACCTAAATCAAGACAAACATCATTTACATCGACCTCAATATGCTTCATCAGTAGCAAAGTACCCTCATCGATTGATCGAGGACTAAAAACACCCCATCGAGTATGCAATGTGAGCTCGTTATCTAAAAGATTAACGACAATCCTTATATCTTTTTTTAGATTAACAATATCTTTTCGATCAAACATTACAGCCTCATAAATTGAAAAGTTATTTCATACTTTTTGTTTTAATTTTTTTTGTAATTATTTTACTCGCGTTGTCACCAAGATGATCTTCACCACGAGCTTTTGCAAGTTGAATTTGCTTTTCTCTTTCCCGGTAGCGATTTATTTGAATGACGTCTTTGGTGCCATAACAACGAGGGCAAGACGCTCCCTTTTCGTAATGTGGATGGATTTTATCTTCCTCTGTGATCGGGAATCTACACGCATGACATTGGTCATACTGACCTAACTCTAAATTATGTTTGACAGCAACCCTGTCATCAAAAACAAAACATTCTCCCTCCCATTGGCTTTCTTCTTCTTCAACCTCTTCAAGGTATTTTAAGATGCCTCCTTGTAAATGGTAAACATTCTCAAAACCTTCTGATTTTAGATAGGCCGTGGACTTTTCACAACGGATTCCACCAGTACAAAACATGGCTATTTTTTTATTTCGATACTGTTCTAAGTTGTTTTTAGTGTAACTAGGAAACTGACGAAATGTTTCTGTGTTTGGATTGATTGCTCCTTTGAAACTACCGATCTCGAATTCATAACTATTGCGGGTATCAATTAAAACCACCTCAGGATCACTAATTAGTTCATTCCAATCTCTGGCTTTAACATAAGTTCCAACTGAGTAGGTCGGATCAACATCTGCTATGCCAAGAGTTACAATTTCTTTTTTGAGTTTAACTTTAAGTCGCTTAAAAGGGACTGTTTCACTATAAGAAAACTTATACTCTAAATCACTCAATCTCTTGTCGGCATTGAGGTAATCAAGGATTTTATTAATTGCACTATCGCTTCCAGAAATGGTACCATTAATTCCTTCCCTAGCTAGCAACAAGGTTCCTCTGACGTTTAAAGAATCCATAAAATCTCTTAAAGGTCGTTGCATTTTGTCGAAGTCATCCAACCTAGAAAATTTATATAGAGCGCAAATAGTAAACATAATTCTATTGAAAAAATAAAGATTTAATTTTACTAGTCAGGTTTCCTTATTTCAACTCTTTTGAATTATCAACAAAACCACACAATTACTTCATTAAATCCACACAATTACTACATTAGCGCTTAAGTAAAATTTCATATGACAAGTGTATAATGTCCACTTTTCCTAAAAAAAATAAGCTCTATAACATACTCTTAATGCTTGAAGATATTAACAATCCTAGCGACATAAAAAAGCTTGACATTGATCAGCTGCAATTGCTTGCAGACGAAATTAAAGAGTTTTTAATTGCAAATATAAAAAAAACAGGTGGTCATCTTGGTTCGAATTTGGGAACTATTGAGCTAACCTTAGCGATGCATTATGTTTTTGATACTCCTGATGATACCTTTGTTTGGGATGTAGGCCATCAAGCCTATACCCATAAAATACTCACTGGAAGAAAAGATTTAATGTCAACTTTACGCCAAAAAGGTGGTATTTCAGGTTTTACAAAAAGAAGTGAAAGTGAGCATGATGCTTTTGGTGCAGGTCATTCCTCAACCTCAGTAAGTGCAGCCCTAGGTATAGCGATTGCGAATAAGTTAAAGCAAAATATTGATACCTCAATTGCCGTTATAGGAGACGGCGCCCTAACCGGTGGTATGGCTTTTGAGGCACTCAATCATGCAGGAGATTCTGATGTTAACCTTCTGGTCATACTCAATGATAATGACATGTCCATTTCAAAGCCTGTTGGCGCTTTAAGTAAATATCTAACTCGACTTATTTCTGGAAAGATATATTCAACAATGAAATCAAAATCTCTAGAGCTGCTTGAAAGTTTGCCCCGTATTCGAAAATTCGCAAAGCGTTCTGAAGAACACCTTAAAGGGATGCTACTGCCAGGAACTTTATTTGAAGAATTTGGTTTAGATTACTTTGGACCAATAGATGGCCATGACATACCATTAATGATTAAAACTTTACAAAATTTAAAGAATCTTGAGAAGCCTAGAATTCTCCATATTATTACAAAAAAAGGACATGGGCTAGAGGATGCAGAGAAAAATCCTTTAAAGTTTCATGGTATTTCACCACCCTCAAGTTCAACTAGTAAGCTACCAAGCTATAGCAATGTTTTTGGAGAATGGCTTTGCAATACCGCTAGAAATGACTCGAAGTTAATTGGCATTACTCCGGCCATGTCTGAAGGCTCAGGTATGGTTAAATTTTCGACGACTTTCCCAGATCGTTTTTTTGATGTAGCGATTGCTGAACAGCACTCCATTACATTAGCTGGTGGAATGGCAACTAAAGGCTTGAAGCCTGTTGTCGCAATCTATTCCACCTTTCTGCAGCGAGGATATGACCAATTCATACATGACATTGCCTTACAGAATTTAAACGTCGTTTTTGCTATTGATCGAGCTGGTTTGGTTGGAGCAGATGGTGCCACTCATGCCGGTGTTTTTGATTTAAGTTTTTTAAGATGCATTCCGAATATAGTCGTAATGGCACCGAGCTCTTCTCTTGAAATGTATAAAGCTCTTAATACTGCTCATAAATTAAATGGACCTGTTTGTATTCGCTTCCCAAGAGGTAAATCCCAGATTGAAGAGTTTACTACTGATGAAATAATAGAGCTTGGAAAAGCAAATATTATTAGAACAGGTCGTGACATTGCAATTTTTGCATTTGGCAATATGCTTGAGCCAGCCATTGAAGCTGGTAATGAAATTGACGCAACAGTTATTGATATGAGATTTATTAAACCTTTAGATGAAAAACTAATAACAGAGATTGCACAAAATAATAAAAAATTAATTTCTATAGAGGATAATGTCTCATCTGGAGGCGGTGGCAGCGCAATAAATGAATTATTGCAACGAAATAACATAAAAACACCTCTCAGCATCTTAGGTGTACCAGATATCGTTACTGAACATGGCTCACAAAAAGAGCTTTATGAAGAGTATGGTCTAAACGCAAAAAACTTGATTAAAGTAGGAACTAGCAAATGAGAGAAACTTTAAAACGTTACAGCCCAAAACGCGAAGATGTTAATTTAGGCTGGTTAAATAAGCACTTACATGACCCGTATCTATGGAAGTGGAATAAACGTACCATTTCTAGAGCTTTTGCTGTTGGCTTATTCTGTGCTTTTATGCCAATCCCTCTTCATACACTTTTAGCAGCAGCGCTTGCTGTTGTTTTCTCATCTAATATCTTACTTTCGATGGCTCTCGTTTGGGTAAATAACCCAATCACTATGGTGCCAATTTATTACTACACATATAAGCTGGGCTCTTACATCTTAGGCATGGAATTGGACCCTAACTTTGTATTTACTTTGGAATATATACTCGAAAATTTGACCACAACCACTATAGCACTATGTGTTGGAGGATTAATTGTTTCTCCTATTGCAGCAATCTTAGGCTATATAACTATTTTATTGATTTATAAGTATAGAGCGTTTAAACGAATTAAACGTTGGAGATAGAGAGTCGCTTTCTGATATTAGCCTCTAAGGTATCAACTAGAGACTCATTATCTACTTTACTATCAGTCTTACCATTGATATACATTAAATTTGGAGATCCACCTGTAACTCCAACACTGACTTCCCTAGCTTCGCCTGGTCCATTCACAACACAGCCAATCACAGCAACATCAATTGATTCTGTAATATCTTCTATACGAGACTCAAGCTCATTAACAACTGCAATGACATCAAATTTTTGTCTCGAACATGAAGGACAGGCAATTAAATTTACACCCCTCTTTCTTAGATTAAGTGATTTTAAAATATCAAAACCAACCTTAACCTCGTCAACTGGGTCTGAAGCAAGAGATACGCGAATAGTGTCACCTATACCTTCACTTAAAAGTAAACCCATACCAATCGATGACTTTACAGCACCAGACCTGAAAGAACCCGCCTCTGTAATACCCAAATGAAGTGGATTGTCAATTTGAGAGGCTAGCTGTCTATATGCAAATACAGTCATAAAAACCTCTGACGCTTTGAGAGAGACCTTGTAATTATTGAAGCTGAGTTTATCTAGAATATCAATGTGTCTGAATGCCGACTCCACCATCGCTTCAGGAGTTGGCTCTGTATATTTTTTCTGTAAATCTTTTTCCAAGGAACCAGCATTCACACCAATACGAATCGGTATATTGTGATCCTTTGCTGACGCAACAACCTCTCTAACGCGATCTTCTTTACCAATGTTTCCAGGATTAATTCTAAGACAATCTGCCCCATATTCAGCCACCTTGAGTGCTATTTTATAATCAAAATGAATATCTGTTATCAACGGAATATTGGCACGTTGCTTGATTTCTTTAAAGGCCTCAGCTGCATCCATAGTTGGTATTGAAACCCTAACAAGATCGGCACCTGCTTTTTCGAGTGACTCTATTTGAAGAACCGTAGACTCAACATCACAAGTGTTGGTGTTTGTCATACTCTGAACACTGATAGGAGCATCACCACCTATGGCAACATCACCGACAAAAATTTGGCTAGAGATTCTTCTTTTAATTTTGTGTACTGGCTTCATAAGTCTTTATTGCTTCATCTAAACTCTCAGTAATATTGTCAATTATTATAGTCGATGAGACCTCTTCTATGTTTTCAGTAATGGACTCTTCACTGCTCTCAAAATTACTTGGCTCACTGATAATAATTGAGGTTGACCGGTTACCACCAATCTCTACATCCTCGAAATAATACCAGACACCTAAAAATATTAATATTAACAATAAAAGCAGAAATAGCTTCAGTTTGAAGCGTTTTTTTCTTTTAGGATAATACTTGATGCCGTCTAACATTTCTTCCACTCTTATCTAGCACTTTACCTGCAAGTTGCCCACAAGCAGCGTCAACATCATCACCCCTTGTTCGTCTAGTTGTTGTCCGAATGCCTGATCGATATAAAATATTTTGAAACTGATTAATTGTAACTTCTTTTGAGGTTTGATATTGAGTTTTTGGAAATGGATTAAAAGGAATTAAATTTACTTTAGCAGAAATGCCTTTGAGTAACCTTGCTAGAGATTTTGCATGCTCAGGCAAATCATTGACTCCATCAAGCATGACATACTCGAAAAATATGTGTCTCTCTTGCGTTCCAGCATTTAAATAATACTGGCAGGCTTTCATCAACTCCTTAATAGGATATTTTTGATTGATTGGAACCAGTACATCTCTCAACTCATCGCTCGGCGCATGTAAAGAGATGGCTAAGCTTACTGGAATCGTGTCTGCCATTCTATACAGCGCGGGGACAATACCAGACGAAGAAACAGTAACCCTTCTTCTCGATAGTCCAAAAGCCCAATCATCCAATAAAAGCTCACAGGCATCATATACTGCACTTTCATTAAGCAAAGGCTCACCCATACCCATAAATACTACATTTGAAATTCGCTTATCTTTTTTCTTTAGGTAGTTTTGGGCAATCAAAACTTGAGCAATGATTTCATGACTCTTTAGATTTCGATTAAATCCCTGGACACCTGTAGAACAAAAAGTACAAGCAAGCGCACAACCAACCTGTGAAGAGATACACAAAGTCCCTCGTTCCTTTTCAGGTATGTATACCGTTTCGATATGATTTCCTTTTCCAAGCTTAATGACCCACTTGATAACCCCATCTTTTGAATGGTTCAAAGTAATTACTTCTGGTAAATCAATTGTTGCTATGGCTTGTAACTTTTGCCTTAAGTCCTTAGACAAATTATGCATATCACCAAAGCTTGTAGCACCTTGATGGTAAATCCATTGCATAATCTGTTTGGTACGAAAAGGTTTCTCACCAAGATCAGAAAAAAACTTTTTGAGTTTATCTTGAGGAAGTCCTAATAAGTTTTGTTTTTCTAACATAGGAAAAAACAGCCTTCAAATCGACTGTTTAGATAATATTTTGTTTTAACTTTATCTTGTCCTTGGACAAACACCATCTTCACCGAAAAAATAGGCAATTTCAATCGCAGCATTCTCAATTGAATCCGATCCATGGACTGCATTCTCATCTAGAGATTCAGCGAAGTCAGCTCGAATAGTTCCAGAGGCTGCTTCTTTAGGGTTTGTAGCACCCATAATTTCACGATGTTTGTCTACAGCGTTTTCACATTCAAGCACTTGAACCATTACAGGGCCGGATGTCATAAAAGAAATCAGGTCATTAAAAAAAGGCCGCTCTTTATGAATAGCATAAAAACCTCCTGCTATTATTTCATCTAAATGTAGCATTTTTGCTGCAACAATTTTAAAACCTGCACTCTCAAAACGAGAGTAAATTTCTCCAATCACATTTTTAGCAACAGCATCAGGTTTAATTATTGATAAAGTACGCCCCATGAGCTATCCTCAATTATTTTTAAAAGCCAGTATTTTACCATGTTGCAGTAAATATCTAATACTTAGAGGTGAAATTGGTAAAGACAAGCACTATAAGAAAATTGTTATTACTGAATTATATTTTCTTTAATGATCTCTTGCGGCGATAGTCATCAAGTAAGTCATGCCCCCTGAATATAGCACTAACAAAAGACAAGAACCATGGCTTTCCATAATAGTAAGGACGGGTGACAAGAGGTGTCTTTTCAAAAACACTGTGATTTTCACTAGGGTGTAATAATTTTAGAGCAGCCTTATGACCTAAATAAGGTGCCATCGCAACACCATTCCCACAATAACCTAACGCATAATATATACCTTGGTCATAGCCTAAACTTGGTAACTTACTAAAACTAAACCCAGTAAAGCCTGTCCAACAATGACTGATCTCTACATCAACTAATGAAGGAAAAATTTCAATTAACATTTTACGAAGAGTAGGTAACGCTTGTTCAGCTGTTATTGAATGCATAGCTGCCCTGGTGCCTATCATGATTCTTCTTCCACAAGGTGTTGCACGGTAATAACAATAACGTTTTCGTGTTTCAACCATACAATGACCACCAGGCAAAAGTGATTGAACTCTTTCAACGCCAATATCCTCTGTAGTTATTATATAACTTGGCACTGGCAATATTCGTCGAGATAAGTATTTTGAAAGACTTGGTCGGGTATATCCATTAGTTGCCATGAGAACTTGGTTACACTGGATAGTCGTATTTGAAGTGAATACTTTAAAACCTATAACAGCATCTTTAGAAACTGGTTTAACTTTACTTACGGGAGATTTTCCTAAAACTTTTGCTCCAGCCTTTAAAGCAAGTTGCAACAAACCATAATGAAATTTACGTGGATGCACAGCTCCATGATCTTCATACAATTGACCACCAAAATATAAATCTGTTTTTATAGAGTTAGGCATCAACTCAGGCTCTATCATATTTGAATTAAAATCCTCAATAGCTTTTAATTTTTCTAGATTTTTTGACATGTCAATTTGGTCTTGGGGCGTCCATGCAGTTCGTAATCGACCACAAATTTGCAATTCACAATCAATATTATTTTCTTTAATCAAATTAGTAGTAAAAGCTAAAGAAGCATTAGCCTCTTCATGTATTTGAGCAGCAATTTTTGAACCATATTGACGGATAGCTTGATCTGTTGAGATTTTATGTCCAGATCCCAACATACCTCCATTGAGCGTACTGGCGCCAAAACCAATCGCTTCTGCATCTAAAACTACTACACTACGACCTGCCTGAGATAAGGTAAGTGCAGCACTCAGGCCAGTATAACCTGCACCTACAATAACTATATCTGCTTTCCTTGGAACATCATCGGAATTGCTATACTGAGGTTGATCTTGCCACCAATATGGTGAGAATTGAGTCATAGTAATCTACTATCAAAGGATTGAAGAAATAATATTATTCTACAGGCTCTGGTATCCCAGACAGACTAAGAGCAAAAAACTCACTTACTCGACTTGAAAACTCCTCAGGATACATATACTTTATTCCAGAGTGTATTGCATTGTCAGCAAACCACGTGATTAAATTGACCCCTTTTTGTTGAGCCATAACTTCCATATCAGTAGTATGTTGAGGTAAAACACGGATGTCAGCTGTACCATGCATTGCAAATATAGGTCGATCAAGATGATTGATAAAAGCTAATTGAGGGGAAGGCTCTAGAAATGTCTCACCACCAAATATGAATGCAGCCCAAATCGCTCCGGGTGCCAACCATGTTGGATAACCTTCCCTTCCCAGCTCTTCTCGCACCACTTTATTAAGGTCAAGATAACCGTTATCTAAAACCAAAGATTGAATTCTATCGTCCATACCAAAGGCAATAGCTGCAGTTGCAGCGCCCATAGAGTCACCATAAATACCAATACGTTTTGCATCAATGTCTTGTATTTCTATGAGCCAGTCAACACTAGCCATAACGTCACGGTACTCCTTTGTACCTATACTTACCCTGCCATCTTCAATAGTGGATTTACCGTGATCACGCAAATCGAATAAAAGAACGTTAAAGCCTGTCTTATGTAACATTCCAGCGACAGTTAACATGTCCGGATCATACTTACTGATTCTTAATCCGTGGACAACAATAATGACTGGCGCATTACTGTCTCCCTTTTCTTTTAACGGAAGCCACCATGCGTCAAGAATAATGCCTTCATCACCACCTGCATATTGATGTAACTCCCAGTAGTCAACCTGATATTCGTCAAACGGAAAATCAGACTCTTCCGAGTTATCTCTAAAACTACTTGGGTTGTTAACACAGTCATTACCACAGCCAGGTTCAGCCCTTGCAAGGGTTGAGTATATGTAATAACCAACGCCGAAATAGGCAGCACTCAAAACTAGAGCTAGTAATATAAAAATAATTAGACTAAATTTGAAACGAGTTTTTTTCATTTTTAATAAAATTATTTGTAACAGTCTAAAAAACAGTACAAGGTTTTTTTAACCTCAAGTTCAACTATAAAGAACTATTGTCTGACTATCAAAAACAAAAAAGGCGCCCTTAAGCGCCTTAAATGTTGTCTATCTTTATAACTTAATTTACTGCTTCTTTTAATGCTTTACCGGCTTTAAATGCAGCCACGTTTGAAGCGGCAATCTGGATAGTTGCTCCTGTTTGTGGATTACGACCGGTACGTGCTGCACGGCTTCTCACTACGAAACTACCAAAGCCCGTTAATTGAACACCACCACCATTTGCCATTGTTGAGGTGATTGCGCTAGTTGTAGCATTCAAAGCTCTCGCAGCATCTGCCTTTGATAAATTAGCACCTGCAGCAATTGCATCTATTAATTCTGATTTATTCATGTTAATTCTCTCCTAAAGAAGTTTGACAAAAAAAATTAGAAATAGTGAAAGAGGTAATGTGTGCACCTATTTAAGGAGGAAAGAACCATAAAAACCAATCTGCCTCCAACGCTAGATCTAAGAAATCATTGTACTATCAAAGTAAAGTTAATTGAAAATAATTACAAAATTTTTTTTTTAACTTTACCGATTGATGTCTTTTTGGACTCTCTCTTTGTCTCTTTTCCAATCCCTGTCTTTAATCGCCTGACGCTTATCATGGGATTTTTTTCCTTTCGCAAGACCAATTTCTATTTTCACTTTTCCTCTGGCCCAGTAAAGCTTTAAAGGAACTACGGTAAACCCTTTCTGTGTTATTTTTTCTCTTAATCGATCAATTTCAAGTCGATGTAAAAGCAACTTTCTTGTCCTTGTCGAGTCAGGATCAACGTGACTTGAAACTGAATTGAGTGGTGATATATGAGCACCAAAAAGATAGAGCTCATTGTTTTTTAGAATGACATAGCTTTCCTTTATTTGCACTTTATTCTCTCTCAGGCTTTTAACTTCCCAACCCTGCAAACTTAGACCTGCCTCCAAGCTTTGTTCGATAAAATAGTCATGCCTTGCCTTTTTGTTTAAAGCAATGGTATTTGAATTATCTTTCTTATTTTTTGTCATGCATCATATATCCAAAAGCGCAATTGTGCCATTCTCACCTCAACAGATGTATGAGTTAGTCAATAATATCAATGACTACCCTCAATTCTTAAACTGGTGCGAAGGTGCTTCCATTTTAAATCAATCCGATCATCAAATCACTGCCTCAGTTCAGATTAATAAGGGAGGCTTAAAACAAACCTTTAGCACACTTAACACATTGAAGCCTTTTCGATTAATAGAAATGCAGTTATTGGATGGCCCCTTTAAACAACTTTCGGGCGAGTGGCGTTTCGAACCATTGGGTGAAAATGCTGCAAAAGTTTTCTTAGATTTAAAATTTAAATTTAAATCGAAACTCCTTGATATGAGTTTTTCTCCCATTTTTACAAAAATTGCCAATTCACAGCTAGATGCCTTTGTGGCAAGAGCTAAAAAAATATATGGCTAAAATTATTGGCTTCAATAAGCTTTACTCCAGAAACTTATGCAACTTTTTAAACTCGCCTTCGATGCTCTGATGTGTAATGATGTTAGTGAAAAAATATCACTAACGCAAAAACTGAAAAAGCATCAAATTAAATCTCAAAACCTTAAATCTAAATTAATTGTCAAAAAAATTACGATACCTGGTCGACCCTTGAAACCTAAGTTGGTTAATTTTCAAACTTCGCCTAAACGTGATCGCTCAGATCTAGGTATGATAAAAAATATCCACGCGATCTGCCATATTGAATTCAATGCCATTAATTTAGCACTTGATGCTGTTTATCGGTTTCAAGAAATGCCTCTTCAGTATTACCTTGATTGGCTAAAAGTTGCTAACGAGGAGGCCACTCACTTTTCACTTCTCAGTGATTATCTTCAAGAACTTGGTTACCAGTATGGCGACTTTGATGCACACAACGGATTATGGCAAATGACGGTCGACACTGATTACGATGTCTTATCTAGGATGGCTTTAGTACCAAGAGTTTTAGAGGCACGAGGATTAGATGTTACCCCAAGTATTAGAGCTAAATTTAAGGATTCTAACTTCCATAAAATGGTTGAAATCTTGGATATTATTTACCGTGATGAGATTGGCCACGTCAAGATTGGTAACCATTGGTATCACTATCTTTGTAGTGAACGAAAACTTGACTCTATATTAAAATTTGACTCACTTATTAGAAAGCATATCGGTTCAAATTTACGAGGACCCTTTAATACTGAAGCGAGGCTTTTATCAGACTTTAGTCAGGCAGAAATAAATTACCTTGAACACCCTGAAATAACAAAACTTAACTAATTTCGTCCATAGCCTCATTGGCTAGGAGGTCAGCTATATCGTTACCAGGGTCATCGCTATGTCCTTTAACCCAATACCAATTCACTGAAAATTTTCGATTAAGAGTATCTAACTGTTTCCAAAGATCAATATTTTTAACTGTTTTTTTGTTGGCAGTCTTCCAATCTTTTGCCTTCCATGCATCAATCCATTCATTAATACCTTGAATTACATACTTGGAGTCAGTATACAAGTCGACCGTAATGTCGTTTGATTTAAGAGCTTGCAATGCTCTTATAGATGCGGTGAGTTCCATCTTATTGTTGGTTGTATTTAACTCTGCGCCCTTCAATTTTTTGTCATGGTCTTTATAGCGCAACCAAACACCCCAACCACCAATGCCTGGATTACCACGACAGCCACCATCGGTATAGATAACTATTTTTTCCATAAGTATTACCTATCTACATTAATTTGCATCCAAAACTCAAATAATGCCAAATGCCAAAGTCTAGAGCCATTTAAAGCAGTCATGTAGTCTCTAGGTGAATTAATAACTTTGTTGACATAATTTTGATCAAATACTCCTCGATTAAGGCAAGCACTTGATGTAAGTATATCAGACATAAATTCTAAAAATTCCCCCTGAACATACTTCAGAGCTGGCATCGGAAAATAACCTTTTTTTCGATCAATTACTGAACTGGGAAGAAGTTTTCTTGCGATTTTCTTGAGTGGATACTTGCCTTCTTCTTTCATCTTTAAGTTTGCTGGCATCTTTAACGCCCACTCAACCAGCTCAGTATCCAAAAAAGGTACACGTGCTTCAAGTCCCCAAGCCATTGTCATGTTATCTACTCGTTTGACTGGATCATCGACAATTAACTTAGTGATATCAGTACGAAAAACTTTATCAATAAATGAATCAGCACCCGTTTTTGCAAACTCTTTGTTTAGCCATTTGTAAGTATGGTTTTCACATTGGTAAGTTGGCATTACTGCTTGCAAATACTCTTCGTGAGACCTGTCAACATAGTGTTTGGAAAATCTTTCGACCTCATCACCCCTCTCAGCTGCCATTCTTGGATACCAAAAATAACCAGCAAAAGCTTCATCTGCACCTTGACCAGACAAAACTACCTTGATATGCTTTGACACCTGTTCAGAAAGCAAATAAAAAGCGACGGCATCTTGACCTACCATTGGCTCGGCCATATTCATTACTGCTTCTGACAACCTAGGCAATACCTCTGCATTGCTAACAACATATTTTTGATGCTGGGTTTTAAACTTTGAAACGATTTGATCTGAATACTCAAACTCACTCCCAGCTTCATTGTCAATATCTTCAAATCCAATAGAAAAGGTACGAATATCTTCATGGCCAGCTTCTTTAAGTAGTGCCACAAGCAGAGAAGAATCTAGGCCACCAGACAACAAAACTCCAATAGGAACATCAGTCGCAGCCATTCTTTTTGTAACAGCTGCAGTCAATAATTCGTGAGCTTTCTCAACATAGTCTTCGTCTGAAAGATTTCTTTCAGATCTACTAGCACTGGGTTGCCAATAGGTTTTTTCTTTCAATAATCCTTTTTTATTTATTGTGATAACTGTTGCCGGTTTCACTTTTCGAATACCACTTATAATTGTATTTGGAGCTGGTACAACTCCGTGAAGTGATAGCTGCTGCTGCAGGGCGAGAGGGCTAATACTTTTGTCAAGCTCTTGAGTTAATAAAGCCTGTGAATTGGAAGCAAAAGTAAATGCTTTATTGGATAAATTATAGTAGAGAGGCTTGATGCCTATTCGATCACGGGCAATAAACAGCTTTTCATTAGATTTGTCCCACACACAGAAGGCAAACATACCATCCAAATACTTGACACAATCTTCACCCCAGTAATGGTAAGCCTTAATAATGACTTCAGTGTCAGAATGTGAAAAAAAGGAATAACCTTTGCCGATTAACTGGCTACGAAGTGATTTATAGTTATAAATGGTTCCATTAAAAACCAGTGTTAGTTTGAGAAGTTCATCCACCATTGGTTGGTTGCCATGGCTTGATAAATCAATAATACTTAAGCGTTGATGGCCGAAACCAACCTTACCCTCAAGCCATTTACCGTTAGAGTCTGGACCTCTTCTAGCAATTTTAGACATCATACTAGTGAGAGACTTTGAAGAAACGTTTCCTCCGTCGAAACGAAACTGGCCACAAATACCGCACATACAATATTGGACCTTAAGTTTTCAAAAAAAGCATAAATCTATTATCTAGTAACATAAATACTTGTTCCATATTTCTATATTGTGGGTTAAAGTAGCACTGTAAAATAGTCATTTTATCAAGTATTGCTTATAAATAATGGCTCAAACACTCTATGACAAACTAATGGCTGCACACGTGGTTCGAGAACAAGATGGCGCCACTCTTATTTATATTGACCGCCAACTTATCCACGAAGTGACCTCTCCGCAGGCGTTTGAAGGCCTAACAATGTCAGGAAGAAAGCCTTGGCGTAATAAAGCCAACTTAGCAGTGCCCGATCACAATGTCCCAACAACTGAAAGATCAAATGGTGTTAGCAGTATTAGCGATCCAGTTTCCAGATTGCAAGTTGAGACCTTAGACAAAAATTGTGAAACCTTCGAAATCAATCAAATTCAAATGAATGATGTCCGTCAAGGAATCGTCCATGTTATCGGTCCAGAACAGGGCGTAACCCTGCCTGGTATGAGTATTGTGTGTGGTGATTCGCATACCACAACTCATGGGGCATTAGGTGCACTTGCCTTTGGTATCGGCACTTCAGAGGTTGAGCATGTACTTACCACAGGTTGTCTTTGGCAAAGCAAAGCTAAAAATCTGAAAATTGAAGTGAATGGAGATTTAGGAAAACATATCAGCGCTAAAGATATTGCACTTTATATGATTGGTGAAATTGGCACAGCTGGTGCTACCGGTTATGCTATTGAATTTTGTGGCACAGCAATTGAGAATATGAGTATCGAAGGTAGAATGACATTGTGCAATATGTCAATCGAAGCTGGCGCAAAGGTTGGCATGGTTGCTGTTGATGACAAGACCATTGAATATGTTAGAGGAAGGCCATTTACACCTACAGGTAAAAATTGGGATTTAGCTGTTACTTATTGGAAAACTCTACACAGTGACGAGGGTGCTTATTTTGATGAAAAAATATTAATAGATGCTACTCTTATTAAGCCACAAGTAACTTGGGGGACATCACCAGAAATGGTAGTCGACATTAATGGTGAAACACCTGACCCAGAAAAGGAAGATGATCCTGTCAAAGCTGAAAGTATTCGAATTGCTCTAAATTATATTCATTTGAAGCCTAATACTTCGATCAGCTCTATTGCTATTGATAAAGTTTTTATTGGCTCTTGTACAAACTCACGAATTGAAGATTTGCGTGTAGCTGCTGCGGTTGCCAAAGGCAAGAAAATTGCAAACACTATAAAACTTGCACTGGTTGTTCCCGGGTCTGGCCTTGTAAAGCAACAGGCTGAAGCTGAGGGACTTGATCAAATTTTTACCGATGCTGGTTTTGAGTGGCGTGAACCGGGCTGTTCAATGTGTCTAGCAATGAATGCTGATAGGCTTGAGGTAGGTGAAAGATGTGCAAGCACCTCAAATAGAAACTTTGAAGGTAGACAAGGCCAGGGATCTTTTACCCATTTAGTTAGCCCGGCAATTGCCGCGGCAAGTGCTATCGCAGGACACCTTTCAGAGGTTTAGTTATGAGAAGATTTACCTCTCTGACTTCCATCACTATGCCACTTGACCGAGCCAACATTGACACAGATGCGATTATTCCAAAACAATTTTTAAAGTCAATAAAGCGTAGCGGTTTTGGGCCCAACTTGTTTGATGAGTGGCGTTACCTAGATCATGGTGAAGTCGGCATGGATAACTCTAAACGCCCAATCAACCCTGACTTTGTTTTAAATGATCCACAATATGAGGGTGCTCAAATTCTCTTAACGAGAAGGAACTTTGGTTGTGGGTCGTCTAGAGAGCATGCTCCCTGGGCGTTGGAAGATTTCGGATTTCGCGCTATTATTGCGCCCAGTTTTGCAGATATTTTCTATAATAATTGCTTTAAGAATGGCATTCTACCAATTGTTTTAAGTAGCGAAATTGTAGATGCTTTATTTGCATATCAAGGTGAAATTGTTATTAATTTAGAAGAGCAAAGTGTTAAAACAGAAGACAACATCTATAATTTTGAAGTTGATGCTGAGCGAAAACGCAGACTTATTAATGGCCTAGATGATATTGGTTTAACTTTGCAGTATGAGGATCAGATCCGTTCATTTGAGGTAGAGCATTTTAAAAAATATCCCTGGTTATGATTGGTCAACTAAAAGGTCAAATTATTAGCAAGAATCCTCCAGAAATTCTTTTAGAGGTTGGTGGTATTGGTTACGAACTGCTTTGCCCTATGTCCACCTTCTACCAACTAGATAATTCATCCGAAGACACTTTACTTTACACTCATTTAAGCATTAAAGAGGACTCACACACATTGTTTGGCTTTATCTCAAAGGATGAAAAGAGCATGTTTAGGGAGTTAATAAGAGTGAACGGTGTTGGCCCCAAGGTGGCACTCGCCATACTGTCGCATCTTTCGGTATCATCTCTTATTGGCTGCATTATTAGTGAAGATGCAGATCTTTTGGCAAAAA
>Ga0209554_1000648_pt1 | contig 28919 bp, 22 predicted proteins | sample MarorgKNORR_S2LV_5_FD_188221 | JGI IMG/M metagenome (GOLD analysis project Ga0209554, IMG submission 188221) | Marine microbial communities from the Southern Atlantic Ocean, analyzing organic carbon cycling - Bottom_A/KNORR_S2/LV (SPAdes) (version 2) | ecosystem: Environmental > Aquatic > Marine... | reverse complement strand
TTTAAAGATAGGCCATCTGCTCGAAGGAGCCGTTGATTATGGGTTTGGAATCCAGACCCATCCACTTTTCCAACAGCGTGGCGTAAAGTCCACGGAAGTCGTTGTTGAATGCAAGGTCGCCCTCGTTCAGCTTGTTCGCTTCCAGGGACGGGTACTCGCCATACAGGCCGCCCTTAACGGCATCGCCGATGACGAAGGCAACGCCGCCCGCGCCGTGGTCAGTCCCGGAGCCGTTGTCGTGGACCCGGCGTCCGAACTCGGTGAATACCAGCAGTACCACGTTGTCACCGGCGTTATGCTCTTTTAAGTCATCGTAGAAATCGGCCACGGCGTTGGAAGTCTCGGACCACAACTTGGTGTGATTCGCCAACTCCCCGGCATGGGTGTCGAAGCTGTTGTACGGGGCCGTGGTGTACATGACGCGGGTCCCCAGGTTGGCTAGATGCACCTGGGCGATGTTTCTCATGTATTGAGCAACCGAATCCGAGCCGTATTCTATGGTGGACGAATAGGACTCGGGCGCGGTGCTGAGGATATCCGCACCCTTCAACGCGTCCAGGCCGGTGTGGGCAAAGTAGTCCAGCACCGGGCCTTGACCAATCATTGGAGAATAGACCCGGGAGAACACGTCAAGAGCCTTGGCGCGCTGTTCTTCAATCTCGATGCCGGTGAGAACGCCGTAGGACTCCAGGTTACCCACCGAGGCCACTGGGACGCCGGGAGCCACCATGGCCCGGGGAAGACCGCGCCCAAAGTTCACTCCGGTCAGCACGTTCTCTTTGGTTGGGTCAAGTTCTGATATCGCCCGGCCCAGCCAGCCCTCATCGCCCACCTTTTCCGGCTCACAGGTGTGCCAGATGTCCATGGAGCGGAAGTGGGAACGGCTGGGGGATGGATAGCCTATACCCTGAATTATGGCTAACTTACCCTCGTCGTACAGGCGCTTCATCGGGGCCATCGCCGGATTGAAACCGATGGTGTCATTTATCTGTAGGACTTGGTCATCCGGTACCCGAACGGCGGGCCGGTTGTCATTATAAAGGGGGTTGGTGTAAGGGATGATGGTATTCAACCCATCATTGCCACCAGACAACTGGAGCACCACCAACACCGGATCTTTCTTGGTGGACGTCATTATTTCTCCTCTCTACTACCGTTTCCTTCCCCCTTGATGGGGGAAGGTCAGGATGGGGGTGATACCCCTCACCTCAATCCTCTCCCACAAGGGGAGAGGAGGTTTCTATGCGAATAGATACTCTGTGGTGGCTACGATGGATTGGAGCATCTGGCCCACCCGGTCCTCGAACTCCTTGGATCCGGTGCGGATCTCGCCCTCGGATCTGGCCAAGGCGAGCATCTCGTTCCGGGTCACGTCAGCGAGTTCGTAAGCCCCCAACATATCTAGACATCCGTCCACCAACTGCTCCGGAGTGATGGTCGGGCCTTGAGAGCCCAAACGCCGGATGATGGCCTGGATGCCGGGGTGGCTGGTGTTCCCCACCGCGTCCGCGGTGAAGTTGATCCTTTCGACCAATGTGCCGCTATCGATCCATTCCCGTCCGGTATGCCAGCCCTCTACCGTGGGCGGGTTCATCAGGTCCTGGCCCATGTAGCGGATGTTAAGCGCCATGGCATTCATGCCGGGCTTGGGGACGCTAAAATCGCCCACCAATCGCATGGTGCCCACCACCGTCTCGGTGGGGCTCTTCACCTTGGTGAAGCGAGCGTTTTTGAAAGCATCGGAGTTAAACAGCACCCGCAACATGGAGCGAATGTCGTAGTTGGTCTGGAAGTATTCGTCTTCCAGCAACTTGATCGTTGCCGGATCTCCGGGAGCAGTGTCCTGCCAGGCGGGGACCTGGGGCTCGTCGGCAACGAAGAAGTTATAGAGGTGCCGTGAGATGAACCTGGCAGTGCCGGGTTGCTTGGCGACGATGTTTATGATGTCCTCGCCGTTCCAGTTCCCGGTCTCACCCAAGAATGTCTTCTCGCCGAAGTCATGGTCGCCCGAGTCGTAGATGAACTTGGCCTCGTACTTGCCGTAGGGATACCTGGGTATGGAGTTGGTCACGGTCCACCCGGTGAAAGCCCGGGCGCACTCTTTAACATCGTCCTCGGTGTAGTTGATCTGGCCGTCCATGCCGACGCCCATGGAGAACAACTCCAGGAGCTCACGGCCCCAGTTCTCATTGATGGCGTCTTTGTGGCTCATGCAATTGTCCAGGTAGAACACCATGGCCGGGTCTTTGGCCAAACCCTGCAGGAGATTGTCGAATTTGCCCAGGCCGTCGCGCCGGAACATGTCGAATTCGATCGTTTGCTGCTTGGGGTACTCGCACTTGGCATGGCCCGTGACGAAGATCTGGTGCCAGAATAGGGCGATCTTTTCTTCCAACGGACGCTTGGTGTTGATCATGCGGTAGGTCCACTCTTCCTGCTGACCTTCTAGGCCGGCCTGGGACACCCACTGGGGCTGATACCGCATCATCAAGTCTCGCTCTAGCTCCGGTTGGCCTTCCGGATCGAGCAACTCGACAACCGTCGCTTCGTAGCCCTTGGCGGCGCGGGCCTCCAACTCCTCGAAGGTGGCCCCGAAGCCGGCACGGCGCATCAGATGTGCCATCAACGCTATCTCTTTATCTGCCATTCTTACTCTCCTTTGAATCGTTATAAAGTAATAGTGGTTTTATCATAGCGGCTGCCATGTGTCAAGTATCGACTATGGCAATCCTCTACCGGTCATCTTGTGAAACTTTCTGGTGATCCCCGGTGATTCCGCTTCCCCATTCCAATAGACCAGCAGATAGGCACGGCGGAATCCAGTTCCACGAGGGTGACGGCATCATGTTATTCTGCGCGATGTCTCCCGTCAACATTGTTAATGATGTCACAATCGACATAGGGATTATGGTGACGTAGAGTCGTTCAATCTTTGAGTCGCCATGACGAGTCATGCCAAGTATACTGTTCGCGTTGAGCGTCCAAGACGCTCCCGGAGGTGGATATTCACGGCCGGAAACCAGATACGTCTCGAGATCGAACGCAGAGAACCCTTTGCCGGTGGCGGATCATTTGGCGACACCGGGCCATACGAGCGCCTGTTCGGAAAGGTCCACTTCGCCATTGATCCCGACGAGCAGGGACTGCCGAACATCGTCGACCTGGAGATGGCCCCGCGCAATTCCCAAGGGCTGGTCGAGTTTTCGGGGACGTTGGACATTATCAAGCCCGTTGACCTGGACCGGGGGAACCAGCGCATCTTTTACGAGTTCTCCAACCGGGGCAACCGGGGCCTACTGGGCTTCAACTACGGTGTCGGCACGGACATGTCCAAGCCCGAGTACGCCGGTGACGGTTTCCTGATGCGCCAGGGATACACCTTGGTGTGGTCTGGGTGGCAGGGTGACCTGATCGACCGGGGCGGCAACATCGTCGCCAACCTGCCCCTGGCTTTGCAAGACGGCAAGCCGCTGCAGGGCCGGGTGAGGCAGGAATTCAACCCCCTGGCCGATGGCATCCTCTCGGTGGGGGTCAGCGCCGGCGCGGAACGCGGCCCCAATGTCCAGCCATATCCCGTTCTAGACCGGGCCACCGCCACCCTGACGATGCGGCAGAACGAAACCGACGCCCGCATCCCCATTGCCGACTCGGATTGGGAATTGGCCAAGGCAGAGACGAAGGACGGGGAGGTGGCGCTGACACCGTCGATCAACGACCTATACATCAACGGCGGCTTCAAGACGGGTTGGATCTACGAATTTATCTATGATACCGAAGGGTCGCGGGTGATGAACCTGGGCTTCTTGGGTATCCGAGACCTGCTTTCCATGCTGAAGAACGAAACCCTCGACCACGCCGGGAACGCCAATCCCTTGGCAGGCCACGTGGAGAAGATCTATGGCACCGGGGGCTCGCTGAGCGGGCGGGTCATTCGCGAATTCGTTTACGAAGGCTGGAACGAAGACGCCGCCGGACGGGCAGTCTTCGACGCCGTCCATACCCACACCGGCAGCGGCCGTCTGTTCCAGAACCAGCGCTTTGCCCAGGTGGGGCGTTATCCCCGCCAGCATGAAGAGCATTCCTGGCCGGCGGAGTGCTATCCCTTCACCTTTGCCGCCGTGCCCGACCCTTTCACCGAGCGCAATGAAGGACTGTGGCAGCGTCCGGGAACCGACCCTCTGGTGATCCATCTCCACACCGAGGGCGATTACTGGGTGCGCCACGTATCGCCCACCCACACCAACCCCACCGACGCCAGCGACGTTGAGATTCCCGCCAACGCACGCATGTACCATCTCACCGGCGCGCCCCACATGGTGCGGGCCTTGGACGACCCAGATTGGATCGGTCAGTTAACACCCAACGCCATCTCCGCCATCCCCTTTAGACGGGCCATCATGGTCCTCCTGGACCGATGGGCAACCGACGGAACGCCCCCACCGCCGTCACTCTTACCCAGCACCGCGGACGGCACGCTGGTAAAGGCTGAGGAGGTTCTCGCGAGGTATCCCGCGATCCCCGGCGTCAACCTCCCTAAAGGACCGAGCCGCTTGATGCGCTATAACTACGGCCCCAAGTTCGAGACTCACGGCATCATGAGCGTCTTTCCGCCGGAGCCGGTTCCCGGCGAAGAATATCCCTTGCGGGTACCCCAGATCGATACGGACGGCAATACCATCGCCGGTTTGCGCTATCATCCGGACATCGAGGTTCCCCTGGGCACCTGCAACGGTTGGTCCCTGCGCAAGGCCGGCTATGCCGAGGGGGAGCAGTGGATGAACACGGGAAGCTTCGTCCCCTTCGCCCGAACCAAGTCAGAGCGGGAGGCCAAGGGCGATCCCCGGCCGTCCATCGAAGAACGTTACCCCAGCCACGAGGCCTATATAGCAGAAGTGACTAGGGTGTGCGAAGAACGTCTGAGCGAGGACCTGATGCTGCAGGAAGACGCCGACCGCTTCGTCGCCTCAGCCAATGCCAGGAATCCGCTGGACCCATCGGTCCGGCTGGAACCATTGATTCAATCGGGCGCCTTCAGGGGCGTTTAGCCGCCTGGCTAACCAGTTTGTTCAGTGGTGTTCCATCTGTGGGGCCGGTCGGAACGAGAAACCGATCGGCCTCAGATTTGCCTGCGGCTAACCCTTTCTAGGCGCGGCGAGGCGGTCCGAAATCAATCCGGTCAACCAAAGGCTGAACCGCTCTTTATGCCGCTCCACTAGGGCGTTCAGGGCGAGAACTGATAGACCCGCAACCAACAGGATGCCCCCGATTGGGCGGGGCCGGTACTCCATGCGGACCGTGTGGTCGCCGGGGACAAGCTTTACTCTTATATAGCTGGGCATCAACATCACCGCAAGAAGGCCGGCTCTGTTTCCCCGGATTCCCCTTAGAACTTGATCTACGAGTGTGGCTTCACACCCGGTAGCCCGCTGGCCAGCCAAGTGGAAGCCGCCGGGAAAAAATAGGGGATAGCCCATCCCAATGGAATTTAACCATGCATCGGTAAAACCGGTCCCAAAGTCCAGGGCTATAGTAGGCCGATCGACGGTGGCAAGTTGAAGCGCCCGATCGTTAAGATCAGGCACCTGGCTCCAACTTCGGGATAAAAACTGTAGACGTCATATGCGAGGGCAAAGAGCACTATCGCCAAAGGGATCAGAGCTACTAAACGGTTAACGGGTTTCTCTGGCGGGTCTCCATAGTTTCAGAAGTCGAGAAAGGCCAAATTGTCACCGATCGGTCCGGGATAGGCTAATACCACACCCTGGACTTGGAGTTCGTTGCGGCTGTGGAGAATGGCCGAATCATACTAGATGACCGACCAAAGGACCGGCGCCCCAATCTCCATCATCCCATTAGTCACACCACCGCCACACCCCTGTTGGTTCCATCCGGGCTAACCCATTTTTCACCCCACAATCACTAAAAAGGGTGATTCTGCAATGATTCCATGAGCGCACAATTCGATGTATTCGAATGGGCGGGTCTGGCCACCCGCGGGATCGGGTTTTTATGGTTAGCACTTTGAGATACCTAAAGGTTGGCGCCAGGGTTGTACCACCCTCGATGGGCCGGGCTTGTGCCAGGTTCATGGCCCTTCGGCGAAGAGCTGAAGGATTTACTCTTGTCGAACTGCTGGCTGTGATGGCCATCATAGGTATCTTGGCCGGAATCACCGCCGGCGCTGTGACCGGCTTGGGCGGGCAAGGTATAAACGCCCAGATCCTCAGCGACGCCAGTGCCATGGAGACCGCCGCCGACCGATTCTTGAATGCCTCATTTCCTGAAACTTTTCCTGTATTAGGTTTGCCCAGCGGAGAAGACGAATTAGGTGTAAGGGAGATCGACTTCGATGCCAAGTTGCCTCAGGATCCAACGCGGACTTTCGTCCCCGACTTCCTCAAGAAAATTCCCGATTCGGCGGCTTTGGTGAGTTTTCGGATCGACACCGGGACCGGGAGAATCTTCATCGCGGACGACGGAGCCGCGTTCGCCCCACCTTCAGATAGCCGGTTTGACGCATCATTCAGCGACACGACTCCCTTGGGAAATCCGGTTGTCACCTTCACTTTGAAAATGGGGAACAATAGGGCGGCGTTGAAGAAGCTTCAGGTCATCGGCCCTGGGGGATTCGGCCTCGGAGGCCGGACGTTACCGGCCGGAAGCAAAGTTGGAACACTTCAAATCACATTTGGAACCGACAACATTTGGCGGTCCGGCCATGAGTTCAGCGTGGATACCGATATCATCCCGACTGGCAGAGCCCATGAATGGGAGATGACGCCGATATATGGCGCAGCCATCAGCGACGCCGACAACAGCCCCATCAGTGGAGTAAAAGAGGGCGTCACGTCCCTTACCCACAGCTTCACCATCGGCGCCTCCGGCACTGCCGGTGTGCCCGGCAAACTTTTCATAGACATGGACCGCACCGGTCTCACCAAAGCCCATAACGAGGCTACCGAAACCTGGATAATAACCATATTAGACAAAGCCCAGGACGCCGGCGGAGTCGTTATAATTCCGGAGGAGAGTCTCATCACCAATCCGTCGGTCAGCAAGGTATACCGCTGGCTTACGGAAGAGCATTCGACGATCCAAATCGTGGATATTTTCTCGCCCGTTGCCGGACGGCTGGCAGTTGTGATCAAGGACCCGGCCGTCTCCGCGACGAGCACCCCTGTGCCCACACCTACCACACCTTCACCGTCGCCGACACCATTTCTTACGCCGACGCCAATACCGCCGCCAACACCCACCAACTCTCCGCCGTTGGGGACAATACTATCGGCTATTTTAACCGGCGACAGCGTCGCCTTCAGCGGTCTTGGTTTGGACGCCGAGGACGGCACTATCCCCGCCGCCGACATGGATTAGGTGATGGTACGCACGTCCAACTTGGGGAATGTATTGCAAACCGCAACTGGGGTAAGCAGCGGTACTTTCGTCTCTCTCCGCATCTGACGAGTTCCGTATAACCCTCACCGTCACCGACAGCGGTGGTGCGACCGGCACAGCTTCAGTTGATGTGAGCACCCCTTCCGCCAACACCCCGCCGGTGGTGACCGTGGCGGGACCAACGACCGGGACGACCGCCGGAACACCCAACTTAGTCTTTAACGCCACGGTCACCGACGACAATGACAACGACGCCACTCTACTGGCTGCCCTTGTGTGGTACATCGACGGGAACGCGGTCGGGGTGATAGGGCCTACGATGAATGTTCCGGGCTCCACCATCGGTGCGGTTGGCCCACACACCATCGAGGCTCGTTCTCTGGATAGTGGAACGCTCACCGGCGTAGGTACTTTGACAATCACGCTAACCACACCATAATCGCTCTAAAAAGATCATGCCAAAGGCGGCCACGGGAATGAATCTCCCGTGGCCGCCTTTCTTGCCTGATGACCGATCACGATCCCACCGATATACTTCAGTGGCTCCGGAACCTGAGCCACTCGCCCGCCAGTTCCAGTTGACTCTTTATTCTAGTTGGCCTCTTCTGTGGAAGCCTACCTTGCCCAGGCGGGGCTTGTTTTAATGGGACGGGGGAACCCCCAAGCGTCCCAAGCCGGCAACCGTCTCGTTAATCATTATTGGGGTAACATGTCTGACAGACGTTAGTTGCCCCGGCTGATGCCGGGTTTAATCAAGACCAGACGACACCGGAGGCCACATGCCAAATCTAGACCTCAACATTGCCTGCTGGGATTATGACCGAACCCGGCCATTGACCGACGGACGTGTTCAACCTGAAGGGATCAATCTCGACATCACTGTGTTGCGTCCCAGGGAGATTTTCCCACGCATGCTCCAAGACCAGGAGTTCCACGCGTCGGAGATGTCTTTGGCGTCTTATGTCATCCTAAAAGCTCGAGATCTGTGCCCTTTCGTGGCCATTCCGGTGATGCTCTCCAAGATATTCCGCCACGACTGCATCTACGTCCGCCACGATGCCGGCATCAACGAGCCTGCGGATCTGCGGGGCAAACGGATAGGCTTGCCCCAATACAGTTCCACCGCCGGAGTATTCATCAAAGGGCTGATGCAACACGAGTACGGAGTTTCGCCTCAAGAGATGACTTGGTTCATGGGCGGACAGGATACACCCGCGCCCGCGCCTTTAGTTCCCCTGGACCTGCCAGCCGATATTCACCTGGAGTTCATACCCGAAGACAAGACCTTGGAGGGAATGCTGGCCGATGGCGAACTGGACGCTCTGTTCGCCACCTACATTCCCAACCTGTTCTTGAACGGCTCTCCGACGATCGCCCGCCTGTTTCCCAACTTCAAGGAGGTGGAGCAGGACTACTACCGGCGAACCGGAATTTTCCCCATCATGCACACGGTGGTGATCCGGGAAGACGTCCACCGGGAACATCCTTGGGTTGCGGCAAGTTTGTACGATGCATTTTCCCAGGCGAAGGAGCTGGCGGTCGGGGGATTGTACGACACCGACGCTTTGGCGTTAACCTTGCCGTTCCTCATCGACCACTTGGAGGAAAGCCGGCGGATCTTCGGGTCAGACTACTGGTCCTACGGTGTCGAGTCCAACCGGCCTGCCTTGGAGGGACTCGCCCAGTATGTGGTGGACCAGGGCCTGGCGCCTCGTGTGGTAAGCATTGAGGAGCTTTTTCCAGCAATCACACCATGATCGCCTCACCGTGTTGGCTCGGGAATTCTCGAGATCGTCCACCCTTGCCCCCCGTCCTTGACGGGGTGGGCTGCCCATCTGGTGACGGTGTTGACACCCTTTTTGATAATTTCCTCTAGCCGCAGACTAAGTTATCAAAGGCGCGACTGGCAGGCGGCGCATTTTGGACCAATCCCGTTCGCGGAATGCAACGGGAGTGCCGGGGCATTCCGCATATACTGGCCCCAGTCTTAATACGCCGTTGTCTGGTTGGAAATGCCGATCAAGGCAGCTAAGCGCCGAGGAAAGCGTCAATGTCGCTATCTAATCTAATCACGGTAGAACACCCGCACATGTGCCGAACCTGCGGAAATCAGTACATCTGTACCTGTCTAGCCTGTAGTGAAGGCGGCAACCACAACCACACCGAGTGTCCCCAATGCGCCCCTTCCATATCCTCTTGGCCCGACCCATACTGCTTGGGGTTGAAATTCGTCCGCTGGCACGCTTCCGGCTGATCTAACTTTCGGGCGGCCGGCCGGTTTCCCTGTTCCGGCGGATTGGGCTGGATAGCAGCCACTTTAGTAACTTGTTAAAGTCATTTGCCGTTGGAATTGTCAGGGTTTTCGGCCGGGGTTTGTACTAGGGGCGTTTCGTAGGGCTCCAGCATGTCTTCGGAGAACCAGCCCCGGAACTCGCCGGTGTCCGCTTCGTCCAAGTTATAGGCCGGCTGTCCTTCAAAGTAGCCCCGGCGCGCTACTATCAGTTTGTGAGGGGTTGTCGCGAAAGCGGCTGATGCCCGCTCTCTCAACTCCTGCCCCATGATGTATTTGAAATGAGTGACAGCCAAGTAATCTCCAAGCCTCGTTTGCTCCAGCTTCCAGATCTATAAAACCAATGACGCGTCGTCGTTGCCTCTCCTGCAGTGACTTGCCACGTACCAGATCCGTTTGATGGCGCAGCCAACTTCCTCCTTGGGTCTACCGCGTCCCAAAGTAAGCACCATAATGACGAGGTAAAGGGGAATGAGGAGAGCCAAAAGCGCGGGAAGAACGATCAGCATGAAGATGGCGCAAAGGGCGACATTCCGCGCGTGAAACACGGGCGCAAAACAGACCTCTCGCTCCTCAAACCTCATTCAGCCGCCAAATCTTTAATGTATATTCGCGATGGTGACGGTACTATTGGGAGCCTTTGCTCCGTCGATCTGATGATATAGGTTCAGTCACTGATGTCAAGGCGAACGGCGATTCTGGCTTGAATTCAGGGCCGATATACCGTACAGAAATCCCGAAAATAAGAGCCTCCGGAAACTGTTCCGGAGGCTCTGAATCCATTAACGATCATGTGTTGATCGATCAGTCTTAGGTCCTGCTTACGAGATTCCCAACTCCTCCCGCAATGTCCGGATCGTCTCGGCCCGGCTACGGGATGGCCGGCGAGTGCGCTGGCCGATGGGCTCGTTCTCTACTTCCGGCACGATCTTCATCGCCACGAACACCGGCCCGGTTTCCTGCATGATTTTTCCGATGTTGGTGGCGAAGTCCTCAATGTTGTCAAAGGAGTAGGCCGCAGCGTAGCCGGCCTCTTTGGCCATGCCGGCATAGTTGATATCCTGAGCGTTGGGGACGGGCTGCCCACCGGTGGTGGCATAACATTCGTTATCCATCAGCAAGTGCACGAAATTCTTGGGCGCCTGCCCGGCGATGGTAGCGATGATGCCCAGATTCATCAGTAGAGCGCCTTCGGAATCGAACAGCACCACTTTCTCGTCCGGCAAACCCAGCGCCAACCCCAGAGCGGCCGGAGTCGTGTGACCCATAGCCCCACCCATATTAAGGTCGCGGTTCTGCTTGGTGGTGTGATCTACCCAGTGCTTCCCTGCGGTTCCGGTTACTATAACCAATGCATCTTCCCGAAGTGGTTGAAACGTCCGGAACATATCATCCGCGTTAATCAAAATCTGCCTCCGATGATTTCAAGATTACTTGATTTATTCTTTAAGACCGTACCGGGTCATATTCTGTTAAAGCCGTGGTATTCATCTCCCACCAAGATTGCCACTGGACGATTGTTGGTCTTGGCCTCTTCGTATGCGATGGAGATACGTTCCGCATCTTCGTCGGTCTCAACCAAGTAGTAATTGACCCCCATGGCGTTCAGGAAGGGCTCGGTGTACCTCGCCGCCGTATCGGTTATGACTCCGTGGCGGTTCCAGCCCCGGTACCCGACAACCATGAGCAAGGGGAAACCGGCATCCAGCGCCATTCCCCGGATCGAATCGCCAGATTCCATCATTCCGGTATTTTGGATCAGGCAGACCGGCACCTTCCCGCCTACCGAGAGGCCGAGGGCGATGGCAAATGTTTCCCCTTCGCGAGAGGCGGGGACAACACTGAGCCAGTCCTGTTCTTGCATCAATTCGTAAAGATAGTTGGTTTCGCTATCCGGTATGGTGACGATATGAGTCACCCCAATCTTTTTGAACTCTGCGATCAATGTTTCGGGTCGCAATAGCGCCGCTTGTTGGTTAACCATCCAATTTCCTCCCAGATTTATTCCTCGATGCCGGAGCAGACCGCGCCATACAACGCCGAGGACCATTGGCCTTTTTAGTGCCTGAGGCTACCCATTATAGTAACCACTTAGGCCGAGGTCAATTTAGGGCGCGGGGCAAGTGAATAAAGACAAAATATGGGTATCTATGACGAATCGACAGCCGAGCCCGGTTCCCAGGTGACGAGCATCCCCCGCATGGGTTTGCGCCAAGGCCGGCGTATTAGACCTTATACGGACGATATGAGGCTTGCCGGAACGTCGCACTCAATATTAGTCGGCCGCGGCACCGTAGTCCCCTCGCTTGCGCTGCGAGAAGTACAGAACCATTAAACCTACTGGGATGACCAAAATCATAGCGCCGACCAAGGCAACTACTCCCCAATCGCCCAAGCCGCCCAACAAATCATCCAGCAGGTCCTTGATCCAGCCCAGCAGGTGGACCTCCAACTCGCCACCGTGGGCAACGATCGCCTGAGGTGAACCCCACGACATCGCGGGTCAATCTCCGGAGGCGCCCGAAATGGCCGGCGCCGCTGCATAACGCGAGGAGTATTTGCGCTCCCGGATGGTAAACGCCGATAATGCCGCGGGGAAGAGCAGAGCCCCGGCAATGGCGAAGGGAATGGTGTAGGAACCAGTGGCGTCGTAAAGGAACCCAGCCATGGGCACACTGATTACGGCTCCCATAGCGTGGAAGAAGAAGGAGATCCCCCCGATGGTCCCCAGAGCCCGAACGCCGTAAACATCGGCCGTCAGAGAGGTGGTCAACGGATTGGTGGCGACCCAAGACAGTCCGGCGACGGCGGCGAAAACCCACAATCCCATGGCCCCAGGCACCAACAACAGCAGTACATAGGCGCTGCCCCGGCAGAAGTAAACCAGAGCCAGCAAGTTTTTGCTTCCACCAAACCGGTCAGAGAGATATCCCGCACCCAAACTGCCGACCATATTCAAGGCCATCATGAAGCTGAAGATGGTGGCCGCCAACACCGGGGAAATCCCTTGGCCAATGGCGAATGGCACGAAGTGAATCGAAATGATCGACGTGGTAAATCCGCACACGAAATAGGAGCCTGACAACTGCCAAATGGGCCAAGAACGAAAAGCCTGAGCCCATCGGTCCACCTCCAAAGGTCCCCGTGGCCGGTCCGGGATTTTCGTTGGCCCTTCGACTGGTGGCTCGGGATCTCCATCGATCTGTAGCCCTATCTTCGATGGATCATCGCGCAGGAACAGGTATGACAAGGGTACCCCTAATCCCAGCACCAACATACCTAGAATCGCCCAAGTGATCCGCCAGCTCGTCGCCTCCAACATGTAGGCGGCGAAGGGGACGATCAAGAAGCCGCCCATAGCCAGGCCCGTGGCATTGATCCCCGTTACCGTGCCGCGTCTCCGGCGGAACCACCGGCTGACCAGCGCCATGGTGTTGCTCAAGGAAGTGCCGCTCGCGGCGATGCCCGATACGACGCCAAATAAGAAAACCAAGAACAGGAAGTGGAATGTGAGGCTCAGCAGAACCGTTGCCACGCCGAAGACAATCATGCTGAACAGAAGCACCCGGCGGCCACCTTGCCAGTCAAACAACCGGCCTAAGAAAGGTTGCGTCACCGCGTTGGCGAAAAATCCCACGGACGCGGCTATTGAAAGCTCTCCCCGGCTCCAGCCAAAGTCCGTCTCCAAAGGGATGATGAAGATTGAAAAGCTGTTTCGCACCCCGTTGGTCACCAAGGCAATGAACATGCAGGTAAAAACGATGTACCAGCCGTAGTACAGAGGCTGCTTACCAGTCTTGGACTGATTCATGGGGTCCGTTCCTTGGCGCCAGGAGTTTTTCTATGTTCGCGTAGCTTCCCCAAGTAAAATAAATCCCCCAACGTGTGTGCCCGTAGGATACCACGAAAATATAATACGTCACGTGGTTCGGGTCTATCGCGTCGAAGAGACTGAGGAGTCACGCTGAATGCGGTGGAGGCTAGGAATCGCTCGACCGTTATGGGGTTCATCCTTGTGGCGCGGAGTAGCTCCTTCGAAGGAACCGGGCAGAAGAACCCGCCGCGTCACGGTTACCGGGGTGGCACGGTAGAGACTCTAATACAAGTGGCAGGACACCCAGTGGTTAGGGGTGATTTCCTTGGTTTCCGGGATTACATGAGAACATTGGTCCATTACAAATGGGCATCTAGGATGGAAGTGGCAACCTTCCGGTGGGTTCAATGGAGAGGGCACTTCACCGGTCAGAATTATCTCTTCCTGTTCAGTGTCTGGGTGGGAAGGCAGGGCCGCCGACATGAGCGCCTTGGTGTAGGGATGCAGCGGATTGTCGAAAAGCTCCTTAACCGGCGCCAACTCGACCACCTGACCCAGATACATGACCGCCACCCAGTGGCACATATACCGCACCGTAGCCAGGTGGTGGGCTATGAGCATGTAGCTGACGTTGTATTCCGACTGCAGGTCCTTCAGCAGGTTCATGATCTGGGCCCTGATCGACACGTCCAACGCCGATACAGGCTCATCCAGTACGATTATCTTGGGATTCAACGAAAGCGCCCTGGCGATGGCCAAACGCTGCCGCTGTCCTCCGCTAAACTCGTGGGGATATAGGTTGGCATGGTAACTGCTAAGACCTACCTCCTGAAGCAGTTCAAGAACCCTCTCCCGTATCTCAGGCTTGGATAGCTGCCAGTTAATCACCATTGGTTCGGCAATAAGGTCTTTGACCCTCATCCTAGGGTTCAGTGAACTCCAGGGGTCTTGGAACACTGCTTGCACCGAGCTACGGTATTCCTTGCGTCCGGCTTCGTCGGCCTGGTAGATGTCCTGCCCGTTGTAATAAATGCTGCCCTCGGTGGGTTGCTCCAACATCAGCACCATCTTGGCGGTAGTGGTCTTGCCGCAGCCTGATTCTCCGACGATGCCCAAAGTTTCCCCAGCCCGGATTTGAAAAGAAACCCCGTCGACTGCTTTAACATAGCCGGTCACCCGCGCCAGTACGATTCCCCGGGTCACAGGGAAGTACTTTTTCAGGTTCCTGACCTCCAGAATCACTGGGCGATCTTGGCCGTTTCCCGAGGTAGTTACAGGGGTGTTCATGCAAGTCTCCAACAAGCCGAGTAGTGGCCTTCATCCACCGGAAACTCCGGAGGATATTCTTCGCGACACCGGTCCATGACGTAGGGGCACCTGTCCGCAAAGGAGCATCCCACGGGCAGGTCGTGCAACAAGGGCGGCTGGCCTTCAATGGCGTACAGCCGGTCTACGTCTTCCTCCATTTTAGGTACCGAAGCCAGCAAAGCCTCGGTGTACGGGTGGGACGGTTTGTTGAAGATGTCCCGCACGCTGCCAACTTCCACGATCTTTCCCGCGTACATCACCGCCACCCGGTCGCACATCTTGGCGACAATGCCGAAGTCGTGGGTGATAAAAATCATTGACATGCCCGATTCTTGCTGCAGGTCCCTCAGCAGTTTCAGGTACTGGGCCTGAATCGTTACGTCCAAGGAGGTAGTCGGCTCGTCGGCGATCAACACCAAGGGTTGGCAGGATATCCCGATGGCCCCCACGACTCTCTGGCGCATCCCGCCGCTCAACTGGTGGGGGTAGTCTCTAATTCTGGATTCGGCGGCAGGTATGTTTACTTTCCGCAGCACCTCCAGGGCCTTTTCCATCACGCTCCGCTTGGGGATATCTTGATGTATCCTGATCGCTTCGGTCACCTGGTTGCCGATGGAAAACACCGGGTTCAAGGACGTCATCGGGTCTTGAATAATCAGGGCGATCTTGCTGCCCCTAACCTTGCTCATTTCGGACTCGGATAGCTGCAGCAGGTCTTCGCCATCCAAGGTTATGCTGCCTTCGACGATCCGGCCCGGCGGCATGGGAATCAGCCGCATCATGGACAACATGGTAACGGACTTACCGCTACCAGACTCGCCAACAATCCCCAGGGTTTCGCCCTTGCGGAGTTCAAAGCTGACGCCGTCCACCGCTTTGACTTCACCCCAGCGGGTTCGAAAGTAGGTTCGCAGGTTTTCAACTTTTAGTACAGGAGCTTCAGATGTATCAGCAGCTGCCAAAGTAATCTTTTCCTAATATCGAATTTTCTTCCAGGGGTAGCCCGGCGAACTTCGCCAGACTAGTCTAGTTGTCGAAGCCTGGGATCAAACCGGTCCCTCATCCAGTCTCCCAGGAAGTTAAGGGACACTACCACCAGGAAGATACCCATTCCCGGGAACATAGCAATCCACCAGGCATCACCCAGGTACTCCCTTCCATCGGCCACCATCGCACCCCAGGCGGGCTTGGGCGGTTGGACCCCAGCGCCCAGGAAGCTCAGAATGGCCTCGATAAGTATTAACTGCCCCACGCGCAGGGTGGCGATGACCAGAACGGTATTGATTACCCCAGGGAAGATATGTACGAACAGTATCCTGAACGAACTAGCGCCGGATATCTTAGCCAAGGCCACGTAGTCCGATGTCTTCAACGTGAGGACCTCGGCCCTCACATTACGTGGGAAGGCGTTCCAGGCCACGAAGGCCAGCAGCGCCAACAAAATGAAGAAGCTCTTCCCGAAGACAATCACGATGACCAACGCCACTAATATAGTGGGTATCGCGAAGGTAATCTCAACGATCCGCATGATGAGCTCATCCAGATGCTTGCCGTACTTGGGGAAGATCTGGTCGGCGTACCCCGCGATGAGGCCCATCGCGACACCAATAACCAAGCCACTGGTAAGGGAAACCGCAGTTACCATCAACGACACCCTGGCCCCGAAAATCCATCGGCTCAGAACGTCGCGGCCCGTTTGGTCGGTACCGAATAGATGGCTAAAACTGCCGACAGGCCGGACCGTGAGTACGATGGTGTCGCCCACTTCGGCCTCTGTAAACCCTTTTTTACGGGCGTCTCGCAAGGAAATCTTGTCCCTGTCCTCCGAGCTCAGCTTGTCGACCCGCTGGGCCACAAGCCTCGGTTCAGTTTCCGCTTCAACCCAGAATGGCGGAGTATTCCGGGCCGGCAGATCGATCAACAATGGGTCATAAGGGGCGAAGAGCGGAGCGAACGCGCCGACCACGATCAAAATGACGAGAATCACGATGGGTCCAACAGGCCAACGGCGGAGCACATAGCCAATCTGCCCCCACGATGGCACTACTAGACGGGAACGCCTGAGATTTGACGTTACTTCAGCCATAATATCCTAGCCGTACCTGATCCGGGGGTCCACGTAGGCGTAAAGGATGTCGGTGAACAGATTAACTATCAAGAACATAAATGTGAACAGCAGCATCAACCCCACCATCACGGGGAAGTCATTATCGTCCACCGCGGTAAATGCCAGCCTCCCCAGCCCAGGCCAGGAGAACACCGTTTCCGTCACGATAGCTCCCGTTATAAATCCCGCCAGGACCAGGGAGGAAAATGTGAGGGGTGCGATTATCGCGTTGCGGAAAGCGTGCTTCCACAGAACCATGGTGGCGTTAACGCCCTTGGCCCGGGCCAGCTTGACGTACTCCGAGTCCATCACGTCCAACATAGCCGACCGGGTAAGGCGCAAGTAACCGGCGGCGGAGAACCATCCCAGAGTGATGGCCGGCATGATGTAGTGCTTGAGACTGAACTCTTCGGGCCTCGTGCCCACGGGCAACCAACCCAACTGCACTGAGAAGACGAGGATCCCCATGATGCCGACCCAGAAGACCGGCAGGGTTTGACCCAGAAGGGCCACACCCCGTCCCATGTAATCCCAAACGCTCCCCCGCTTGACCGCCGACAGAACTCCCAGGGGAATCCCCACCAGGGTCGCGAACATCCATCCAAAGAAGGCCAACTGCAGTGTGGCGCCCGTGGCATCATACATTATCTCCACCACGGGCTTCCGGTCCAGCATGGAGTCACCAAGGTCGCCCCTGACCGCATCTTTCAACCAGTACAGGTATTGGACCGCCACCGGTTTATCAAGATGTAGCTTTATGCCGAGGGCATCCCAGGCTTCTGGGCTCAGTCCATAACCGCCTTCTTGCACGTAGAGCAGCCGAGGATCTCCAACGATTCTGGAAAGGGAGAACACCAACAATGTGGCGACCATCATAGTCACTAACATGTAGGAGATCCGGCGAATGATAAAACGGGACATTAAGGATTCTCCACATCTAGCAGGCGAACACACTTGGGGAAATATCCCCCGCCTACGCATTCAATTCGGCGATATTATCTACATCTAAGAGAACGATGGACCCCGGCGTGGGCCCGAAGTTAATGCGCCAAAAACTTATCACATCGCTGTGGCCTCTGCAACCCATTCAGCTAAGAGGCGGATAGACCCCAGCGTGGGCCCGAAGTTAATGCGCCAAAAACTTATCACATCGCTGTGGCCTCTGCAACCCGTCCAGCGGATTGCGCGGGGAGGGCTCTACAAGAAGGCGGCCTGCCCCGCTGTACGGTGCAGGCCGCCTTCTTTTTCTAGCTAGAGGTGCGCTTTACTTAAAAACTACGGTCTCAAAGCTGTTCGCGCCGCTCAAGTTGCCGTTCATGCTGGGATGCATTTTCCACTCGGCAATCTGCTTGGGATCGAACATGGGATGGTAGGGAGCTTCGACGATGCATGGCTGCAGCATCACGTCGGCCACATGATCGAAGTATTCTTCAGTCATGGCCATACGCTTGACTGCATCCGGCTCCTTGTTCATCTTGAAGAAGTGCTGAGAGTAGAAGGGGTCCTCGAATCCGGGGCCCCAGCCGCCATCGGTGATGGCGCTACCCTGCATGCCCTTGGGCCAGTGAACCGGGAATCCTGTCTTACCCTCGTCACCGGCGGACATGAAGTAAGTGCTGGTGGTGCGCTGCACCAAACCGGGGCGGTACTTGGTGTAGGTGATGCGGTCCAAGTTGGTCTCGATACCCAGTTCTTTGAGCCAGTTTCCTGCGATGGCTTCGCCTAGCTCCACGCGGATGCCGCCGGGTCCGATCCACATGTCTACTGAGAATCCGCCGCCTTCATAGCCGGCTTCTTTGAGGAAAGTCCTGGCTGCTTCGGGATCATAGGGAATCGCCCACTTTTCCTTCCATCCGTCCTGATTGATGGAGATCTGGTTGTAGTAGCAGGTCTCGCCCAGGCCGGCGAGTATCTGTTCGTTTATGTTTTCCCGATCGATGGTCATAGCCAGAGCATGACGCACTTTCCGGGCCCGTTCCATGGAATCTGCGTCACCGAAGAAGCCGATCCAGGGCTTATCGATCTTTGGGCGTTCCAGCTTGGTGCCTTTCTGGGGGTGCACGGTCGACCAGTAGTTGCCCCCCATGAAAATGCTGACCTCTTGACTATATCCGTTGTCTCGGTTAAGCGTGAAGCCGTCCTTCTGCAGACGTACTACGTCTTTAAAGGCCAGCTCTCCGGCTATCTGGGCCTCGCCGGTTTCCAGCATGGCCGTCCGGGCCGACGTCTCGGGGATATCCAGGATCCTTAGTTCTTTGACTGACGGCACCTTGCGCCAATGTTCGTCCACGGCATGAGCGAAGATGCTCTCACTCTTCTTATAGTGGTCCATGATAAAGGGGCCGGTCCCGGTGTAATCCGTGCGCATCCCTTCTTCACCCAGCTTGTCGAACACCTTCTTGGAGACGATAGCGGCGCTCTGGTAGAAGGGGCTGATGTAGCGCAGGGGCATGGCCGAATACATCACGGTGAAGTTCATCCGGACCGTCAAGGGGTCCAGGGCTTCGACTTCGGCGATGAAGGGAGCGAAGTCGCCTGCCTGGCCGTGAATGCTGTCTACATTCATGGCCGCGTTGGCGTTGTTGTAGCTGAAAGCCACGTCCGCAGCATCCAAAGAGCTCCCGTCATGGAATTTGACATCGTTCCGGAGTTTGAAGTCCATGTAGGCGAGGTCGTCCGCGATCGTCCAGGACTCCGCCAGGCCCGGCGCGTTCTGGGGGTCGAGCGCCCCTCCGGGACCAGCTTCCACACTGGTAAGCGTATCGTAGATCCCGGCGAGGTAGACGGTCTCGGCGCAGCCGGCGGTGCAGAACTTGGGGATGCCGGCGCCACTGCGTAGCGCTCTAGTAGCTATGGTCAGTGTTCCAGCCGACTTCGTCGATTCCGCGGCCGGAGCCTTAGTGGCCACCGGCTGTGCGGCCGGAGCCGTGGTGGCAACCGGGGCTGTAGTTGCGGCCGGGGCTGTAGTTGCGGCCGGGGCTGCAGGAGTGGTCACCACTCCGGAGTTCCCTTTGAATTCAGCTTTTGGCTCGGCCGATCCACCACAAGCCACAACCGCTCCCAATACGAAGAATAACCCTGTGAGTAAAAGAAACCCGACCCGGTTTCGTACCATCTCCGTTCCTCCTAGTTCAAATAAGCAAATACGTTTAACAGACCGAGATCGCTCGGCCAGGTCCCTAGCTAAGCTGGCCACCATTTAATATCCCCAGCATCGATTTGTCAATGGCGGCGATTTAGTCACACCGGACTGGCGGTGGACCGATTCTTGAATTTGACACCTAGTGCGTATACGCTCCAATTTCCGTATCGGATGTCTTGTCATCCCAATCCGGCTGTGATACAAGTGAACAGTATGTTGACAACGATATTCGTTATTCGGGTCCCAAACACGGCTGACACTTCCCGCCAGAGGACTCATTGGTTTTCAAGCTAAGCAACCGGATGACCCAGAGCATTGGCCCGGCGCCCTGGACTAATGGTGCAAACTTCGCCTTCTATTTGCCCCTTCACCGCCCAATTCTGACCGGCCAGTGCCGTTGGCGCGGGTAGCCATGGGACCGTTGGTCGCCGTTGGCCTCAGGGCCGCTTTCGGTATGATGGTGTCGTTGGGTTTGTCGTTTGTCGGTTTCTTCGCCGGCTGGTTCTCGGCCCCTCCTGGTCCTAACTTGCCCGCGTCCTTTCTGATAGTCGGAGCGGGACTGGGAGCCGCCGTCGGAGCGCTCATTGGCTGGTTCAAGCCTGAGTCGTCACGACCCGTAAAATGGACAAATCTGGGATTAGTTTTTGCCGGAGGCCTCGCGGGGGCTTGGATCGGCTGGGAGTTGGGGCCGGTCATCTACCCCGAAGGACTTTACCGGCCCGGAGGATCCATATACAACGCGCCGCCATTTTATGTGGCTTTCTTGGGGGCCAGCGTTGGGGCCAACAGCCTTGCGGGGTTGTTTTACACTTTCAGGTTGTGGCGTTTTAGGGAAGTTTAGCCGGGAATGCCCCATCTCCGCATATTCCGGCTTTGGATTCCGTCCACTCTCCAGTTTTCGATATAGCTCGATCCTAGATTGCTCCTCCACTTTCTGTCTGCCGAATCATCGCCACGTTATTTCTTCCCAATGGTATACTCTCCGAGTCAGTCCAAACCTGTATCACAGGTATTCCCATAGCTTCGAATCACGGGTTTTATCAGCCGGCTGACGGAGCACAAATTAAAGACCCGGAAGACCTGTCTGTAAAGAGACCATTGGCTTAAGTAAACACCATCGGGGAGGAGAACAGTGCGAACTGTAGACGCGATCGCTGAGATTCTGAAACGGGAAGGGGTTGAATACCTTAGTTGTTTTCCCACTACTCCAATGATTGAAGCCGCGGCGCAAGCGGGCATCCGTCCCATCGTCTGCCGCCAGGAACGAGTGGGGGTTGGCATTGCTGACGGTTTTAGCCGAGTGACCAACGGCGAGCGCATGGGCGTTTTCGCCATGCAGTACGGGCCGGGCGCCGAAAACGCCTACGCAGGGGTAGCTACCTCATACTCGGACTCGACTCCGGTTCTGTTCTTGCCCCTAGGTCACCCCACAGAACGACAAGGTATTCTTCCTCACTTCGACTCAATGCGGAACTACGACGGCGTTAACAAGTACATCGAGCAGATTAATCTACCCCACCGGACCTCCCAAGTGATGCGACGCGCCTTCGCCGCTCTCCGCCAAGGCAGGCCGGGGCCGGTAATGGTGGAGATACCCGCCGATATCGCTTTGCAGGACGTTTCAGAGGAAGACTTCTTCTACCAGCCCAGCAAACCGGTGCTGGCTCAAGGGAATCCCCAAGACGTGGAAGCGGCAGCACAGGCCTTGTGCCAAGCCAGGTACCCGGTGATTCATGCCGGACAAGGAGTGTTGTACGCCGGCGCCACGGACCAGCTTGTGGAATTGGCGGAGTTGCTCCAAGTTCCGGTAATGACCACCTTATTGGGTAAGAGCGGCTTCCCAGAGGTGCATCCATTGGCTCTGGGAAGCGGGTCTGGAGTGATGTCCGGCCCGCTGTACCATTTCATGGGCCGGGCGGACTTGGTCTTCGGCATCGGTTGCAGTTTCACCAAGCACGGCATGTCCATGAACATACCGCCGGGCAAGAAGATGATTCAAGCCACCAACGATCCACGGGACATCAACAAGGACTACAACATCGACTTCCCTATCGTAGGCGACGCCAAATTGGTCCTGGGACAGATGATCGAGGCCTGCCGGGAGATCGTGGGCCGCAGCCGGGAAACCGGCGATTCGGTAACTAACGAGATTAAGTCGGAAAGGGACGCCTGGTTGAACGAGTGGCGCCCCAAGCTGTCCAACGCTCAAACGCCCATCAATCCCTACAGAATCATCTGGGATTTCATGCAAGCTGTACCGCCGGAAGAGGCCATCGTCACCCACGACTCCGGCAGCCCCCGGGACCAGATCACGCCATTCTACCGGTCCAACGGCCCCCGGACGTATCTGGGATGGGGCAAGTCCCACGGCCTGGGAACCGGGTTGGGACTGACCATCGGCGCCAAGCTGGCCCAGCCCGATAAGGTATGCATCAACTTCATGGGAGACGCCGCTTTCGGCATGGTCGGCCTGGACTTCGAGACTGCGGTCCGGTCGAATATACCAATCATCACGGTGGTGCTGAACAATTCAACCATGGCCGTGGAGACCACGGCCATGGCAGACTCCCACCGGCTGTACAACACCAGGGACCTGGGAGGCGACTACGCGGACATGGGCCGAGCTATGGGAGGTTATGCCGAGCGTATCGAAGACCCGGCACACATAATCCAGGCTTTCCAGCGGGCCCGCCGGGTGACGGAAGACGAAGGCAAGGCGGTGTTGTTGGAGTTCATCACCAGCGCCGAAACTGAGAAGTCCCACGGGAGAGCATTCTAGAGCTGGCAGCCGTCAGCGTTCAGCCGTCAGCAACCAAGAACCCGGCTCAGGCCCCTGCAAATAATTCGAACCGAGGGGTGATGGGTCTGATAGCTAATTCAAAGGAGCGAAATTATGGCGCAAAAGTCCAAATATCTATTCATTGCCAGCATGGACGTCGAGGCTGCACAGGAGTCCTTGTTCCACGACGTGTACAACACCGAACATTGCCCGATGCTGTCTCAAGTCCCTGGGGTTGTATCGATAGCCCGGTTTGAGACCCAAACTCTGACCATGTCCATGGGCGGCGAAACCCGGACCATCGTGGCTGAGAACGAACCCAAGTTCCAAGCAATGTACGAGTTGGAAAGTCCTGAAGTGCTCACCAGTGAGGCCTGGGCAGACGCCGTGGAACGCGGACGATGGCCGGAACACGTTAGGCCTTATACCAAAAACCGCCGCCACGTACTTTTGAAGCTTACATACCCCGAGTCCTGACTCCACCCCAAACCAAAGGTCCTCCGGTTTTGAGATTCAACCGGAAGTATTCCCACGCATAGGGGCATCTTTCGGTGGAAGGATGCCCCTACCGTTCGCCAAAACCTAGCCGATAGGGGGTATTACAGGTATGCCCGAAAAAGCCTTGGAAGGGGTAAAGGTCCTGGACCTCACCCATCACATCGCCGGACCTTGGTGCACCAAGTTGCTGGCCGACTACGGGGCCGACGTTCTCAAAGTGGAGAGGCCCGAGGGTGACCCGGCCCGGGGTATGCCGCCCTTCTACCACGACGAGATAGACCAGGACAAGAGCCTGCTGTTTCTTTACCTGAATACCTGCAAACGTGGCATAACATTAAACCTGAAGACTCTCCAGGGCCGGCGGATGTTCCGGGAATTGCTCCAGGACGTTGACTTGCTGGTGGAAAATTTTTCGCCCCGGGTCATGGCTTCCTTGGACCTGGGTTATGAGTCTCTCCATGAACTGAACCCCAGTTTGGTCATGGTGTCCATCTCCAACTTCGGCCAGACCGGACCATACCGGGACTACCGGGCAACCGATATCGTGGAATACGCCATCGGCGGGTTGATGTATATCTTCGGCAACTACGACCGGGAGCCTTTGAAGCACGCTTTGCACCAGGCTCAGTTCAAGGGAGGCACCGACGCCGCCTCGGCTGCCCTGATGGCCTTATACCATCAACGGCTCACCGGCCTGGGCCAGCACGTAGACGTCTCCATTCAAGAAGCTATGGCCTCGGGACTGCGCGACGTGGTGGACAACTACACCTACACCGGAGCCATACGGCGCCGTCAACCGAACCACAGCGGCGACCTCACCCGGTTGAGAGCCACCTCAGACGGTTACATACTGCCCAATCCGGGCATCGGCGCCAGGGACAACTGGCAAGCCACTGTCGAGTTCCTGGAAGTTCCCGAGTTGGACGATGAGAGATTCAGCAGTCCCTCGGCCCGGCTGGCCAACGCCGAGGAATTGGGCCGGATCCTTGATGATACCTTCCGGACCAAAAACAAGTCCGACATGTTCTTCGCCGCCCACGAAAAGCGGTTCATATATGGGATGGTCCAATCGCCGGAAGAAGTGCTGGCCGACCCCCAATTCGCCGCCCGGGGGTATTTCGTGGACATTGAACATCCGGCTACCGGCACGGTGAAGTACCCCGGCCCGCCATTCCTGATGTCCGGAACACCATGGGGACCGGGAAAACCGGCGCCATTATTGGGGCAGGACAACCAGGAGGTTTTCGGAGAGCGTCTGGGCTATACCAACGACGAGATGTCCCGGCTGCGGGCTATCGGGGTGATATGACATCTGGAATATCGAATGGAGATAACGTGAATCTGGCCGGTCCGTTGGCCGGAGTGCGGATCATCGAGATGGGACAGCTCATCGCTATCCCTTGGGCCATGAAGATGCTGGCCGACATGGGGGCCCAGGTCATCCGCCTGGAATCTTGCCAGAGATTGGAAAGCTACCGCGGTGACGCTCTCTACAAAAACGAAACCGAAGGAGAGTTCTGGAACCGGGGGGCCAATTTCTACGAGCATAACCGCAACAAGCTGGGCATCACCCTGGACTTGACCAACACCGCCGGCATGGAAATCTTGAAGGACCTGGTTTCCATCAGCGATGTGTTCGCGGAGAATTTCACGCCCCGGGCCATCAGAAACTTCCATCTGGAATACGAAGACCTGCGCCGCGTCAAGCCGGACATCGTCATGGTTTCGTCCACGGGCTACGGTTTCACCGGTCCCTGGGCCAATTTCGGCGCCACCGGTCCGGCCACCGAGGGAGCGTCGGGCCTGGTTTACATGACCGGCTATGCCGACGGACCGCCGTTGCTGCCTGAGATTCCCTATACCGACTACACCGCCGCCGAGCAAACGGTGTTCGCGGTGATGACGGCCTTGATGCACCGCCTGCGCACCGGCCAGGGCCAGTTTGTCGACATATCCCAGACTCAAGCCGCCAGCGCCACGATGCCCGAGGCCCTCCTGGACTTCGCCGCCAACGGAAGGACAGAGCCCCGGATCGGCAACAGCGATTCGGGCATGGCGCCCCACGGTTGCTACCCCTGCCGGGGAGACGACCGCTGGATCACGATGGCCGTGAACAGCGACGAAGAGTGGCAGGGGGTTTGCGGGGTGTTGAACCAGCCCGATTGGTCCGAGGACCGGCGGTTCAAAGATAGCCTCAACCGTTGGCGTCACCGGGCGGAACTGGACGAACTCATCGGCCAGGCCACCCCTGAATGGGACGCTCATGAATTGATGGACAGATTACAGACTGCGGGGGTAGCAGCCGGGGCGGTATTGGACAGCAAGGACCTTTTGTTCAACCCACACCTGCTAGAGCGCGGGTTCTTTGAGGTGGTGGCCCACCACCCGAGCACTGGAATTCCGCCGCTTCCCTACGTGGGCCGCCCCTGGAAGATGTCCCTCACTCCGCCCGTCCCGGCCAAAGCCGGTCCCATAATGGGGGAGCACAACCAGTTGGTCTTGTCCGAGTTGTTGGGTCGTAGCGCAGCGGAAATGGCATCGCTGGAAGAGGAAGGTGTGATCGGTTATGCGCCAACCAGCCCTCGGCCAGTGAGCCGCCCCTCTTTGGATGAACAGGTACGGCAGGGCCGGATGCAGCGCTACGAAACGGACTTCCGGGAGCAGGTAGCCCGCGTCTTCCCGCTGCCGGACAATACTTAGCGGTCAGCTATCAGCCGGATCGGACATGTGAAAGCTGAATGCAGATGCCTGACCGCTGACCGCTACGTTCCCCTATTCGCCTCGAAAGCGGTTATCTTGTCTTCGTTTGTCAGCGTCAGACCGATGTCGTCCAACCCGTTCAGCAGAGCGTCACGGCGGGCCGGGTCTAGCTCGAACTCCAAGACGATTTCCTCGTCTTCGTCCCAGATGCGCTGGGCCACCAGGTCCACGTTGAGTTTAAACCCCGGGTTTTCTTTGGCCTTGTCTAAAATCTTGCGGACCGATTCCTCGGGCAACCTTACCGGCAACAGACCGTTCTGCATGCTGTTGTTGTAGAAGATGTCGGCAAAACTAGGGGCGATCACGCACCGGATGCCGTAGTTATGTAACGCCCAAGGCGCGTGCTCCCGGGAGGACCCGCACCCGAAATTCCGTCCCGCCACCAATACGGTAGCGTTTTTGTACTCTGGAACGTTGAGGACGAAGTCTGGATTAGGGCTACCGTCCTCGTTGTATCGCCAGGCCGCGAAAAGGGCGTCCTCAAATCCGGACCGCTCAATGCTTTTGAGATACACGGCCGGTATGATCTGATCCGTATCCACGTTCACCCGGTCCAAGGGCGCTACCACGCCGTTGAGTTTCACAAACGGTTCCATCAGCTGTTGTCTCCTCTTGAATTCAATCGTCTTACCAATCCCGAATATCCACGAAATGCCCGGCGATGGCGGCGGCGGCCGCCATTTGCGGGCTTACCAGGTGGGTGCGGCCACCCTTCCCCTGCCTTCCTTCAAAGTTGCGGTTGGACGTAGAGGCGCAGCGCTGACCCGGCTCTAGGGTATCCGGGTTCATTCCCAGGCACATGGAGCATCCCGCTACCCGCCAGTCCAGCCCGGCGTCTGTGAAGATCTTGTCCAACCCTTCTTCCTCAGCCTGCTTCTTGATCAAAGCTGAACCAGGCACCACCATGGCGTAGACACCGTCGCTTACCGTGCGTCCTTTTACGACCTCGGCGGCGTTGCGCAGGTCTTCTATACGAGCGTTGGTGCAGGCGCCGATGAATACCCGGTCGATCTTGATATCCTGGATCAGCGTGTGGGGCTCCAAGCCCATGTAACGCAACGCCCTCTCGGCTGACTCTTGGTCTTCCGGCTGAGCGAAGGAGGCCGGGTCGGGGACCTCTCCGGTTACCGGCGCCACCATGCCCGGATTGGTGCCCCACGTCACCACCGGGCTCAACTGGGAGGCGTCGATCTCCACGACAGTATCATAGGTAGCGCCGGGGTCTGTGGCCAAAGTCCGCCATTTCTCAACGGCGGCGTCGAAATCGGCCCCTTGGGGCGCGAATTTTCTTCCCCTAAGGTAATCGAAAGTGGTGTCGTCGGGGGCAATCATTCCTGCTCGAGCGCCACCCTCGATGCTCATGTTGCATACCGTCATTCGCCCATCCATGGACATGGCGCGTATCGCCTCGCCCGTGTACTCGATGACGTGGCCAACACCGCCCTGAATCCCGATCTGGCCGATGATGTTCAGGATCAGGTCCTTGGGACTAACGCCAAAGGGCAGCGGTCCGTTGACTCGAATTTCCATGGTCTTAGGCTTGAATTGACGCAACGTTTGGGTAGCCAGCACGTGCTCCACTTCGGTTGTGCCGATACCTATGGCCAAAGCCCCCAGGGCCCCGTGGGTGGAAGTGTGGCTGTCGCCGCATACAATAGTCTTTCCCGGCTGGGTATATCCCAGATCAGGACCGATTATGTGAACGATGCCCTGGAGCGGGTTGAACCGGTCGTATAAGGTCACCCCGAACTCCTCGCAGTTTGCGGATAGGGCTTCCAGTTGCTTCTTGGAAGTCTCATCGATGACCGGGAGAGACAGGTCCCAAGTAGGCGTATTGTGGTCGGCGGTAGCGATGGTCAGGTCGGTGCGCCGTACTTTCCGGCCAGCCATCCGCAGACCGGCGAACGCTTGGGCCGAGGTCACTTCATGCACGAGATGCAGATCTATATATATGATGCTGGCCTGCTCCGGTTCATCATGCACCACGTGGGCATCCCAGATTTTCTCGAACATAGTTTTGGGAGGCATATCGGGTCCTTTCCTTAAAATTAGCCACAGAGACACAAGGGCACGGGGCTTAGATATTTGATTCGTGCTTCCCGTTCTTTGTGGCCTCGATCGGTTGGGGACACATTATAGCATCGCTTCGAGGGCGGGGCTTTGAGATTTTATTTCGTGTCTAAGGGCGGCATTGATGATAAACTGGCAGTTGCCTCCGGAGATCTGTCAGGCCAATGGCGATAAAGGATTCCCGGAGCTGACCGCCAACCCCTACACCTTAAATGGAGGAAACAGAACATGCCCTCGTCCGAGGCAATCGTGCTCCCAACCACGGTACGTCCCAAGAAGTACCAGTTGCGACTTCAGCCCGACTTTAGCAAGTTCACATTCCAGGGCGAAGAGACCGTGGACGTCGAGGTGGTTGACTCCACCGCTGAGATTGTCTTGAACGCAGCGGACTTGAAGATTAACTCTGCTGTATTGCACCGCAACGGCAGGTCGTCCACTGCTACCAACATTGTCCTGGACAGTTCCCGGCAGACCGCTACCCTGACCTTCGCCGAGCCGATCCCCGCCGGAGACGCCAGCTTGGAAATATCGTTCACCGGCGATCTGAACGACAAACTGCACGGGTTCTATCGCAGCGAATACACCGATCCCGATGGCGAAACGCGTTTCTTGGCGACGACCCAGTTTGAGGCCACCGACGCCCGCAGGGCCTTCCCCTGCTGGGACGAGCCCGCCCATAAAGCGAGCTTCGACCTCACCCTGGTGATCCCGTCTGACCTGGTCGCCGTGTCCAACAACCCAGTGGTGGAAGAGGTG
>Ga0209554_1000646_pt1 | contig 28985 bp, 14 predicted proteins | sample MarorgKNORR_S2LV_5_FD_188221 | JGI IMG/M metagenome (GOLD analysis project Ga0209554, IMG submission 188221) | Marine microbial communities from the Southern Atlantic Ocean, analyzing organic carbon cycling - Bottom_A/KNORR_S2/LV (SPAdes) (version 2) | ecosystem: Environmental > Aquatic > Marine... | reverse complement strand
AAAATAAAAAAACAAATAACCATTGATTTCAATTAACCACGTGGGTAAAATCACCCAAGACTTACGTAGAGCCTTTCGTGAGCGGGGCTCTTTTCACAATAAATATCATGGAGGGCATGTATATGCGTAAACGACTAAAACAAGCAGTTTATGAGAAAAAATCTTTTGAAAACGGAGGAAATAAAAAGATGAGAAAACTAAGATTTGGAACACTTGTATTAATGTTGATGCCGTTTCTCTTGCTTAATTTATCGGCCCAGGGAACTGATTATATTACTGGTAAAATTACAGATAGCAAGACCGGCGACCCATTGCCCGGAACAAATGTATTTATTGAATTAACAAATTACGGAGCAGCAACCGATATAGGTGGAAATTATAAAATTACTGTTGGCTCCGGGTTTGCAAATGGACAGACCGTGAAACTGACGGTCAGGTATATTGGATATCGCACCCAAACTCAGCAGATGGTTCTTGAACCCGGCACAACCAGTCAAGATTTTGCACTGATTGTGGATGCGCTGGAATTGGATGCCATTGTGGTAACCGGCGTGGTGGACGACACACCTAGGACAAACCTAACTATTTCCGTTGGACATGTCAGTTCAGAGGCTCTTGAAAGAGTACCAGCAATTTCGGTCGAAACTGCTCTACGTGGCAAAGTAGCGGGTGTGAAAATTGTTAAAGGTAGTGGCGAGCCCGGTTCAGTCGCCTCCGTCATGTTAAGAGCGCCTACCAGCATCAATTCCGGAGGTAGGTCTCAGGATCCCCTTTTTATCATCGATGGTATCATTATTGATCCGTCGATTTCTGGCAGCCCGCTGTCAGACATTAACGCCGATGATATTGAAAGTATAGATGTGGTTAAAGGCGCCGCCGCCGCATCCCTTTACGGATCTAGAGCAGCGAACGGCGTGATAAACATAATAACAAATCGAGGTAAAAGACTGGCCTTGAATCAAACCAAAATTAGATTTCGTAGTGAGTTTGGCTTTAATGATCTTATTAAAGGTTATCCTCTAAACCAGAGTCATTGGTTCAGAATTCATGAAGGAAGCGATACCTATGTCGACGCTAATGGTGTCAAAGTCACACCGGGGGACTTCATAGATAAACAAGGCAATTTTGTTGATCCAAGGGAAAAGGGAATTGCAAGCCGAACTGGTGATAGGTATACGGGCAACTATGACCCCGACAATCCGGATCCGGGACCGACCATGGCTGGAATATTTTTCTCCGACAAGCCATATAAATGGATATCGACGGGAGACATAAGAGTCGATCCTTCAAATCTTAGTTCCATGCTGGATCCGTCAACGGGCCAGCCTCTGGGTTTGGAGCTTCTACCCGGCGGAACATACATGAATAATTTGCAGCAGTTTTTTGATCCGGGACAATTCCGACTCAATACAGCGTCAATCAGCCAGAACACAGAAGTCACCAATTTCAACTTTGCTATAAGCGAGCGCAAGGAAACAGGCGTGATCTCGGGTTTGGTTGGCTTTGAGCGCCAGACCGCGAGGATTGGAATAGATCATTCATTAAGTAGTGACTTGACCATTTCCTTCAGTGGCTTTTATAGCCGCGTAGCTCAAGACGATATATCAACGGGGGTAGGAAGCCCCTTTTTTGGTATGGCGTTCATGGGCGGGGACGCAGACCTGACCAAGAAACATTTGGAAGAAGGAACCATAACGAAAGTATATAATGCCCAGACCGGGTATCCAACGGGTATACCGCGGGAAGTGGGAGGGGAACTTTTCATCCTGCCGGATCCAATTGCTGAGAGAACCAATCCTTTTTACGAACCACAAGTGGCGGACCGGCAAAACAATCGCAACCGAATTATGGGTGGCTTATCCTTTAACTACCGCCCCTTTAACTTTTTTGGATTGGAAGGCAATTTCAGTTATGACCGTTCAAACCGGGAATACAGTCGTTTTTTCCGGATTGGCTACCAGAGTGCATTTGATTCCGATATCACCTTGGGTCGTTACCAAAAGTTTCCGGAGTTTGACGAATCTCTTAACGGTAATATGACCGCTTCTTTTCGAAAAGGATTCTTAAATAACGACCTAATCATCAGATCGAAGGTGAGGGCACTTTTTGAGAGCACCGAACTCCAGACTACTTATGTGGAAGGTAATGACTTTATCGTTGAAGGGATTAAGGATCTACTGGCTGCTGATCCGAAGAAGACGCACATCAATTCTTCCATACAACAAGTACGGTCCAATGGACTTTCGATGATTACGGCGATGACCTTTAGGGATCGCTATATTTTTGATTTTCTAATCCGCAGGGATGAAAGTTCGTTGTTTGGCCCTGACGAACGGCAAAATAACTACTACCGCCTAAGCGGTGCTTACCGCCTTTCTGAGGAGCCCTGGTGGCCGGTGAAGGATTTGATACAGGAATTCAAGATTCGCGGATCTCAGGGTACGGCCGGAAGTCGGCCAAATTTCTTTGCCCGCTATGAAACTTGGGCAGTAAGCGAGGGCAGTGTTGCAAAAAGCACGCTGGGTAATAAGGCCCTGAAGCCCGAGTTTGTAACAGAGACGGAAGTTGGTTTGGACATGACTTTTCTGAATAGATTTTCCTTAGAACTGACCCGAGCGAACAGCGTAGTCGTAGATCAATTGCTTCAGGTGCCGCAACCCTCATATGTTGGGTATTCAAGTCGATGGGAAAACGCCGGAACGCTCGAAACGAGCACCTGGGAAGCGAGTTTACAAGGTGCGCTCATACAACAGGAAGACCTGTATTTAACCGTTGGTTTTAACTGGGATATGACCGAACAAACCATTACAAAGTTGGGAATACCCGCTTACGTTGCAACCTCGCCAGCCACTCAAGGGCTCAGCATATTACGGATCGAAGAAGGTGTGGAGTATGGCTCCCTATTTGGAGCCAAATATGTGCATGACGTAAATGATTTGCTTGATGCAGAAAAGGCTGTAACCACGACTGAGCTCAGTCAGTTTCAGATCAACGACGAAGGTCTTGTCGTATGGGTTGGCGATGGGAAAAGTTGGACAGAAGGTATCAGCGGTAAGCTCTGGGGAACACAAGGCTTGTTATCCAATGGTGAAACCTATGAGTGGGGTATGCCGGTTAGATACGAAGGGCTCGACCAGAAGCGGCTAGCGGCGGGAGATAGTGTCTACACCGAACAGTTTATTATCGGCAGTGTCGTGCCTGACTTCAACTGGAGCTTTAGCGCTAATCTTGATTGGCGTAAGTTCTCCGTTTACGCACTATTTGATGCGCAGGTAGGCGGCGATGTCTACAGTCGGACAGAGCAGTGGGGGTTTGGGATAGAACAGAGATCGGCTGAGGGGGATCAAGCTGGAAAATCGGATGCGAATAAAAAGCCGACACGTTATTACAACCAATCAGGCGGAACAAGCGAGCGGTTCATATTTGATGGAAGCTACGTTAAATTGCGCGAGTTGTCCGTTAAATACACCTTTGATCAAACCCAGTTGAAAGGTGTTTTGGGGTTGAGTAAACTGTCTTTGGGTGTTATCGGCCGCAATTTGTTATCCTGGGATAACTATGATAGAGGCACTGACCCCGAGGTTGGCATATCAACTGGATCCACAGGCTCCGCTGTGATCTCTAAAATCGACTCATTTACTTATCCAAATTTCAGAAGCTTTACTGGATATTTTGAGATCGAATTTTAACGAATGGATTATCTCATGATTGAGAGTTATCTTAAAAACGATATTTGCCATATACTTTGTAAGTACGTGGCAAACTAAACTTACCTTAAGGAGAAATTATGAAAAAGTTAATATCACACAGCTTGGGCGTACCGTTTATGGTGGTAACGGTTTTTTTAGGTTGCCAGGATTTGGATGTTGTGAATCAGAATCAGCCGGATGAACAACGAGCGCTGGCTTCCCCGGGAGATCTCGAGTCGCTTATCAAGGGCTCGTTTTTAAGCTGGTTTGATGCAATTCAATCTTCAACGCCTAATATGTCTCTGGCCATGCCTTCTGATACTTATACCTGCGGTTGGGGAAACTTCGGCATGGGTTCGTTATCAACGGAACCCCGTGAAGTGCTTATCAATACATCATCCTCGGGTTTAAGGGGTGTCTTGAATGGTCCCTGGTTCGGTTTGTATGGGGCAATATCCGCCGCCACTGATGGCATTAGAAATATTGAGGCTGGTAATGTGTCTCTGGGTGATGATAACGAACGGGCCCTCGGATTTGCAAAGCTTGTGCAAGGATTGTCTCACGGTTATATTGCGCTCATGTTTGATAAAGGATTTGTTTTGGATGAATCCGTAGATCTCGCATCTGGAACCCTGGAACTTATACCTTATAAGGATGTCATGGACGCGGCGATTAAACAGTTAGAAGCGGCGATTGTAATTTTCAATGCTAACAATTTCACCCTACCAGCTGACTGGATCAACGGTAAAGCATATACCAGCGCTGAGTTGGCCCAATTGGCCCATTCATTTATTGCCCGTTATATGGCTTTGCTACCGCGTGATAAAGCCGCACGTGCCGCCGTCAATTGGAGTTCTGTTCTGACAAATCTCGATAAGGGCCTCACGGAGGATTGGGGTGTTATGGGTGATGGCGCCGGCCGCGGTTCCATCTGGTACAGCGGTACCCATTGGTATTCAAGCCAGTGGAACGTCTGGCAGCGGGTTGACTATAAGTTAATCGGCCCGTCCGATGAATCGACAGGTTATTCGGACTGGCTCGCAAAAGCTCCCGCCGATCGGGATGAGTTCATTATGGAATCAGGTGACAAACGTATCTGGGATGGAACGCTTGCTGCAAATGGCACACAAAACCCCGGTACTCAGATGTTACAAATTGGCCAGACAACCTTTATTCGTGCAAGTTATGGGTTTTCGCGTTACGGACATGATCGCTTCAAAGCGGTTACAACGTCTAATAACGCTGTGCCTATAGTTTTATTCCGCAATAGTGAGAACGATTTTCTTCGAGCCGAGGCATTGATGCACACCGGAGGTTCGACGAGCACCATAGCGACGCTCCTTGATAAAACCCATGTGGGCGATGGTGGATATCCTTCCACAGCTAGCTTAGCTCTTGGCAGTATCAATGATGCGCCCAATCCAAGAAACGATGATGGTGCAACACTCTGGTCTGTCTTGAAATATGAAAAGAACATGGACTTATTGGGAACTTGGAGCGGTCTGCAATACTGGGAGAAAAGAGGCTGGGGTGAATTGACAACAGGTACTTTGATCCACTTTCCGGTTCCTGCAGCGGACTTGGAAACGATGGGATTGCAGCTCTACACCTTTGGAGGTGTGGGCCTGCCAGGTGGAGCGCCGAAGAGGCGATCGGAGATTGGCGAGGACTTGTCAGAATGGAACCTGAGATACTAATAAAGGTTTAGAGTCTAAAGGGCACGGTTGTCGCATACCGTGGGGATAAATCGATTAATGTATCGAGATTCGATTTTGATCTTTATGTTTTTATCCGTCGGATGTTTTGGTTCGATTCAAAACGGTAGCATTAGCCAGAACTATTATGCCCAAATAGGTGTTGCGTACCGCTCAAACTTTATTGGGGTTACGGATCATGTTCTATTCAATAAGTATCGCTACACGATCAATCGCGAAGAAGAGAGCAATAGACAAATTTATTTAGAAACGGCATGGAAAGACCGACCTGTTTTCTCTGATGAAATTGAGATGGATATAACGGCAGCGCGGACAAGAATTATTTTGAAGGCTGAAGTTCGACAGACGGGTCTATATAGAATCTCTTTTTATGCTGAGAATAAGTTTCAGCATAAAATAAATAAAGAATGGCAACGCGGACCAATAAGTGGTGAGTTAAGGCAGAATTTGGATGAGATTGTGAGTGATTTTAGACATGAATTTAAATTGCTCTATTGAGTACAATATCCATTATTTTCCGAAAAAATATAGGCTAAAAATTTGATAGGAATAAACAGAATGACTGTAAATAATATTTTAAGAAAATTTAAATGGGTTTCAATATTTGGGTTGGTGTTTACACTTTTACTATCCACCTTATTTATTTCGTGTGCCGACGATCTTGTCGTTCCTAAATATGAAGAGGAAGAGGAGGATCCCGAGAAACCTCCCGGTGGGGAAGATCCAATAGGCTAAGCCAAAGCTATCTCTGAAGATCCGTGAGTCCAATCTGTTTGAGACAAAAGCACCGAAAATTTTAATTTCTTGAAGTTTTGTTACACCCCCTGTTGATTTCGGATCCGTTCCACGACTATATCATTGGCCATACCCTCTAATTGGCGGTAGAGTACAAGCAATCACCTATGGATGTAACCGATCAAAAAAACTTTAGTGGAAGCTATATTGATTTGCCCTTAGCTTCAACAAGGAATCATAACTCACTTTACAATAAGAATTCATTCGGAGAAAGAATGTCAAAGATAGCTTCCGGCTCAGCCAGATTGGCATTAATCCTGTTTGTCATGGCTCAACAATACTGTACTATAGATAACACCTTCAAATGGCACGAGGAAGAGGGGTATAGATGGGCAGAACTCACAGTCCCTCGTTTCGGCGAGGCAGGATTCAAGTTAATTTCAGGGGCTGATCTCGGAATTAAATTTAGTAATACTGTCACAAGGGAATCAATCTTCGATAATCGGGTTGTGTTGAACGGGTCAGGCGTGGCCATAGGTGATGTAGATGGTGATGGCTTGGTTGATATATATTTTTGTCGACTTGACGGTCCAAATGTTTTATATAAAAATCTTGGAAAATGGAAATTTGAAGATATTACCAACGCTGCCGGTGTTGGCTGCTCACAGCAGTATTCAACAGGTGCTGCACTCGCTGATATTGATGGAGATGGAGACCTCGATCTCCTTGTTACATCGGTTGAAGGGCCAAATGCAGGTTTTATCAATGACGGAACAGGCAAATTTACAGCGATTCCTGATGCCGCCGGGATATCTTCAGAAACGGGTGCATCAACGATGGCTTTGGCCGATATTGATGGCGATGGTGACTTAGATTTATATATTGCTAATTACAAAAAGAAAACAGCCAAAGATATTTGGGAACCTGGCGAATTACTTTTCGACTTTGTTGTGGAAAAAATAGGAGATTCCGTTCGCATCGCCCCAAAATATCAGGAACATTTCGTTCTGGATATCAGAGGCGATTGGGTTCTTTACTTTGAGACAGGTGAACCTGACATGCTATTTCTGAATGACGGTAACGGTCGATTCGAAAAGATTTCGCTAAACAACGGAAGACTTTTAAATGAAGATGGTTCTCCAGAAACCGAATTGAAAGACTGGGGCCTGATGGTCAGATTCCAGGATTTGAACAATGACGGTAATCCGGATATCTATGTTTGTAATGATTTTGAAAGCCCTGACCGCATATGGATCAATGATGGCAAGGGGTTTTTTCGGGCGATGCCTAAACTAGCCATTCGCAACACCAGTAATTCTTCCATGGCTGTTGATTTTTCTGATATTAATAGAGATGGCAATCTGGATTTTATGGTCGTGGATATGCTGAGCAGACACCATGCACGGCGAATGACACAGAAGAATACAGAGGTTCCCCTGCCTCTGCCCATGGGTGAAATAGATAATCGACCGCAATTTATGAAAAATACACTTTTTTTCAACAGGGGAGATAATACGTATGCTGAAATTGCCCAGCTCAGCAACCTTCAAGCATCAGAGTGGTCTTGGTCTAATCTTTTCCTTGACGTAGACCTCGACGGTTATGAGGATCTGCTTGTTGCCACCGGTCATTATTATGATGCTCAGGATCAAGATGCGATGATGAAGGCAGCTTCTCGTGTCAGGATGAGTGCTATGGCCTCCATAATTTCTTCGGAAAGTGGCGAGCCCACACGGGGAAATAGATTGAATACTATTTTAATGTTTCCGGGAAATGAACTTCGAAACCTTGCCTTTAAAAATCTTGGTGATCTGACTTTTGAAGAAGTAGGGCAATCGTGGGGTTTCTCTGCCGTTGATATCAGCCACGGGATGGCCTTGGGTGATTTGGATAACGATGGTGATTTGGATATTGTGATGAACAGATTAAACGCTCCAGCAGCCATATACCGCAACGAGTCTTCAGCCCCAAGAATTGCCGTTCGTTTACGGGGGCTTCCACTTAACACGCAGGGGATTGGAGCTAAACTCCAGCTTCTGGACTCTTCGACAAGTTCAGGCTTGGTTACCCAGAGTAAGGAGATCATCAGCGCCGGAACCTATCTTTCGAGCTCTGACCCTTTGAGTGTTTTCGCCACGACGGGGGCCAAAAACCTCACTATTGAAGTTAAATGGCGGAATGGAAATATTAGTATCGTCAAGGATGTTAAACCAAACCATATTTATGAAATCTATGAACCCAAACCCGCAATTCAATTAAAATATAGTTTAGACGCTAGCTCAAATTCTAATCTTCTCCCGTTTTTTAAAGATGTAAGTGATTTAATTAAGCATAAGCATCACGAAGATCCATTCGACGATTTTATACGCCAACCCCTATTACCGAAGCGACTCAGCCAGCTTGGCCCAGGGGTCGCTTGGTATGATCTCGATGGCGATGGCGATGATGATCTTGTTATTACTAGTGGAAAGGGTGGGCGGTTGGCCACCCTTCGGAACGATGGGCAGGCAGGATTTCATCCGTTTAAAGATCCTTTATTGACAAAGCAAACACAATATGATCAAACCACGGCGCTTGGTTGGACAAAAGAAGATGGGTCGACGTCCCTGTTAGTGGGTCACACCAATTATGAAAACCGTGAGGCAGGTGACTCATTCGTTTCAAGTTATGATTTCAAACATAGTCAAGCTAATCCGAGCAGTCTAATCGCGGGAAACGAATCAAGTACCGGCCCAATGGCAATGGCAGATTATGATAAAGATGGAGATCTTGATCTTTTTGTAGGCGGCAGGAGTGTACCAGCGCGTTATCCTGAGCCAGCCTCCTCAAAATTATACAGCTTTGAAAAGGGTAATTTCGAACTTGATTCATTGAATAGCATACAGTTCAATGAATTGGGTTTAGTATCAGGAGCGATATTTAGTGATATTGATTCTGACGGTGACGCGGATCTTATTTTGGCGATTGAATGGGGGCCCGTAATGGTTTTTCGCAATGAAGGGGGCCGTTTCAGGGATATCACCAAGGAGTTAGGGCTATCAGAATATCATGGATGGTGGCAGGGTGTAACTACTGGAGATATAAATGAAGATGGTAAACTCGATATTATCGCTACCAATTGGGGATGGAATAATAAGTATCAGCATCGCTATGATGACCAACATCCCTTACAAGTTTTCTACAAGGATTTCGATAATAATGGTGTGTTAGACATTATCGAAGTTTACTTTGACAAAGTGACCCAGAAATTTGTACCGGAGCGTAATCTTTTCGAGATGGTGCGAGGATTGCCATACGTTCGTATGCGAATGCCCAGCCATAACAAGTACGGGCGCTCGAGTATTCAAGAAATCATTGGCCCTAATCTCAAGCAAGCGGGTAAGCTGAGAACGACTACACTGGCACACACTGTTTTTTTTAACCGAGGAGACAGTTTCGAAGCAGTTGAGATGCCCCAAGAGGCACAGTTTTCTGCAGCGTTTCATGTAGGTGTAGCAGATTTTGATGGCGACGGTCATGAAGATGTTTTCATCAGCCAGAATTTTTTTGCATTACCAACTGGAACTTCCCGTTCTGATGCAGGACGAGGTCTTTGGTTAAAGGGCGATGGTACCGGTAGCTTGGTAGCGATTCCGGGCCAGGTGTCGGGTGTGCAGGTTTATGGTGAGCAACGGGGAGCGGCGTTCTCAGATTATGACCGTGACGGTCGGGTTGATTTGGTCATTTCCCAGAACGGTGCTGCCACAAAGCTTTATCATAATATTGGGGCGAAACCGGGTCTACGGGTCCGACTGGTAGGACCAAAAGGGAATCCATTTGCGGTAGGCGCAACGATCCGGCTGAGCTATAAGGATGGTTATGGACCTGCCCGGGAAATACATTCGGGTTCGGGTTACTGGTCGCAAGATTCGATGGTTCAAGTTATGGGGTACCGGGAGAACGTGAAGGGAATTTGGGTGCGCTGGCCTGGCGGTCAGGTAACGAACTCGGATCTGCCGGAAGAAGCACATGAAGTTACCATTAACATGAATGGGGATATTGTAGTATGGCCAAGTAGCAAGTAAATTATTTTGCTGGTAATAGACCCAAGCTGAGGCGCTCCAGGTTCAGGGAAACGGATATTGATGACCAGTGGCGATATGCTCAATAAATGTTTGTATTCAGGTCAAAAATTTCTGCCGCAGAGGGCGAGTCTATGAAAGATATCATCGATGTTACGCGTGGCCGGATATACAACAGAATATGATAAAATTCAAATTTGTACCTGTTTTAGTTTTGTTGGTATTATTAGTTGCTTTTTATTTTTGGCCGCAAAAAAACAATAAGTACGTTTGGCCAAAGGGAACGGATTTGTTTAACAATAGCTTTGAGATGGCCTACGGTTTCTTTGCCGCCAGAGGCATCAGAGACCCAGCCCCACAGCCGCCCCCACAGGTTTTGTCATCACCAGTGCAGGAGAATCGAGTCCATCAAACAACGCTTCTGTCTGGGGCTTCAGTTTCTTCAACGTAGATAGTGCTGCCGGAATAGACATACCCGAGGACTTTGGGCTTGGTCCCAGCTACCCCACTACCCCTTCAACCCCACCACTGCAATCCGTTATGATCTGCCCGAAGCCAGCCATGTCAGACTGATGATCTACGATTTGGCCGGCCGAGAGGTAAGCAGTTGGGACTTGCAGCAGCAGTCCGGCTACAAACAGATAGATTGGAACGGCAAAGACCAAAAGGGTGTCCTGGTACCTGCGGGGGTCTATATTTACCGTTTGACAGCTAAATCTGTTGACAGCGACCAACATTTTAGTGCGACGCGGAAGATGCTTTTCCTCAAGCAACCACCATACACACCTTTACAGAGACGTTACCTTCCCAAAATTAAGATAGTTTATCTATGGTAAAAATTCCATTGAAACTGCCTAAATTTGTCAAGTGAATTGCCGGGAACCTAGCGTCAAGAAGTGTTACACCCAAAAGTCAAGATTACGCTAAGTGGTACACAGGCATCATTACCACAGCAGGATTATACGACTATTTTAAGAGCTTATTCCGTCCGATCGATTAGAACATCCATGGAATATATTCGCACCCAAGATGGTTCACTTGATCGACTTTAAAGCGTTCACACAATCAGAAAGGTATAGAAATTAGAGTATGAGTGCTACGAAAAGGATTGTTACTATAATTTTCCTGATATTGATTGTGGTTGTTGTCTTTCAATTGCGGCGAGAGAATGTGCTTAAATGGCATCAGGAAAATGATTACAGGTGGGCTCAACTACCTTTTAGGAAAGGTGGAAAGCCTGGCTTCAAGCAGCTTTCAGCGTCGAAAACAAGAATCACCTTTTCCAATCAGCTTACAAGGGATCAAATTACAAACAATCGGCATCTTCTAAATGGGTCCGGAGTTGCGGTTGGAGATGTAAATGGTGATGGTTTGGTTGATATTTACTTCTGCCGTCTCAACGGTCCCAATATTTTGTATAAGAATCTCGGAAATTGGAAGTTTGAAGATATCACCGCCGATGCGGGAGTCGCCTGCCTGGATCAATTTTCAACCGGCACAGCATTGGCTGATATTGATGGTGATGGTGATCTCGATCTTTTGGTGACAACGCTGGGCGGGCCGCACTTTTGCTTTCTAAACGATGGGCTGGGTAATTTTACAGATGTTACCAATTCATCTGGTCTGATGGCTAACACCGGCGCAACCTCACAGGCCCTTGCCGACATAGATGGCGACGGTGATCTTGACCTGTACGTTACGAACTACAAAAAAAGTACGGTTAAGGATCACTATTTACCGCAAGAATTGGAATTCGATCGTATTGTAAAAAAGGTTGGCAGCGGCTATGAAATAATACCGGAATTTCAAGAGCATTATACGGTAAAGTTTCTTAATAACAATATTCTAATGCGTTACGAATACGCCGAGCCTGATAAACTTTATTTGAATGACGGCAAGGGGCATTTCCAAGTGGTTTCTTTTACCGATGGAAGATTTCTGGATGTGGAAGGAAAACCTGTATCCGAGCCGAAAGATTGGGGATTAATGGTGCGTTTTCAAGATATTGATGAAGACGGTGATCCGGACATTTATGTTTGTAATGATTTCGAAAGTCAAGACCGAATTTGGATAAACGATGGTAGTGGCAATTTTCAGGCCATTTCTAAACTGGCTATTCGTAACATTAGTTGGGCAACAATGGGGATTGACTTTTCGGATATTGATCGGGATAACGATCTGGACTTCTTGCTGTTAGACATGCTTAGTCGGGACCATCAGCAACGTCACGCTCAATCAACTCATAGTGCGCCCATATCTCATGTGATTGGCGCCATCGATAACCGTCCTCAGTATTCACGAAACACCCTTTTTTTGAATAGAGGTGATGGCACTTATGCTGAAATTGCTCAGTTGAGTGACGTTCAGGCCTCAGGGTGGTCTTGGTCTCCCATATTTCTCGATGTCGACTTAGATGGATATGAAGACATCATCATTGCAACGGGTCACTTTTATGATGCCCTAAATACAGATGTCTTGGCTCGAATAAGAGGGACAAGATATCGAAGTTTGGAGACGTGGCGTAATAAAATATTTGAGTTTCCAAGCCTTAGTACACCGAACATAGCCTTCCACAATCGGGGTGATTTAACTTTTGAAGAGGTTGGTGATAAGTGGGGCTTTAATACGACGGATATCAGCCATGGAATAGCTTTGGGGGATTTCGATAATGACGGAGACCTAGATATTGTTCTCAACCGATTTAATGCTCCAGCAGGGGTCTATCGAAATGAGACCGTTTCACCGCGCCTTGCCATTCGTTTGCGTGGTCATTCCCCAAATACGCGGGGGATTGGTGCAAAGATACAAGTATTGGGTGGTCCAATACCGCAGAGCAAGGAAGTCATTTGTGCCGGCATTTATCTCTCAAGTTCCGACCCCTTGTATGTCTTTGCCACGGGTGAGGCTGATAAAGATTTAACCATAAGGGTGGTCTGGCGTAATGGTACGATAAGTGTTATCCAAAATCTTAAACCCAACCGGATATATGAAATCGACGAATCAAGCGCTTATTCAACAGATATCACCCAGGGGTTTCCCGTTTTTGGTGACGAACTCTTTTCAGAGGATGTGAGCAATATAATTAATGACCTTCACCGCGAGGACAAGAATAACGATTTAATAATAGGCAGCGAAAGAGGGACGCGTGGCGTTTTTCATAACGATGACAAGGGACAATTTCACCATAATGAAGACTGATTATTCAATCGAGAAGATCCAAGATGATTAAATTAAAATATTTGGTTAATCTGAAAAACATGATCAATATCAAGAATATTATTATAGCAGCAACAGGTCTCATTTTAACCATTTATCTTCTCATTTGGTATTGGCAAACAGAAACGCCCGAATGGCACAAGGAACTCGGGTATCGCTGGGCTAAACTCCCCGATCTACCTTCAGGCCGGCCTGGTTTCAGATTATTGCCGTCTTCTGAAACGAAAATCACTTTTTCTAACAGCCTTACACCGGATCAAATCGGAGATAACCGGTTTCTTTTGGGTGGATCTGGCGTTGCTACTGGGGATGTAGACGGGGATGGGTTGGTTGATGTTTATTTTTGTAGCCTTGATGGCTCGAACGTTTTATATAAGAATTTAGGACACTGGAAGTTTAGAGATATAACCCAGCGGGCGGGGGTTGCATGTCTAAATCGTTTCTCAACCGGCGCATCGTTTGTGGATATAGATGGAGATTATGATCTTGATCTATTGGTCACGGCCCTGGGAGGACCAAATACACTTTTTATTAATGATGGCACAGGTAAATTTACCGAGGCAACCCGTTCTGCAGGTCTAGAATCGAGCGGCGGAAGCACATCTATGGCTTTTTCTGACATCGATGGAGATGGAGACCTTGATCTTTATATAACAAACTTTAAGAAGAAATCCGTCGAAAATATCTATCCCGCCCAAGAAAGAGCGCAACATCGTGTTACAAAAAAAGTTGGAAATACATTTGAGGTACAACCTAAGTTTAAAGAACATTATAGAGTTGAGATGATTGGCGAACAGCCCTTTCTCTTTGAAAATGCCGAACCCGATTTTTTATATCTTAATGACGGCAAGGGACATTTCAACTTGACTTCCTTTACGGACGGAAGATTTTTAGATGATGAGGGGAAACCTGTGTCTGAACTAAAAGACTGGGGGCTATTGGTAAGATTCCAAGATATGGACAACGATGGAGACCCGGACATATATGTTTGTAACGACTTCTGGAGTCCGGATCGAATTTGGATTAATGATGGTACAGGACGGTTTCAAGCGATAAGCAAGCTATCAATTCGCCATACCAGCAAGTTTACAATGGGGGTAGACTTTTCGGATATCGATAGAGATGGCGACTTGGATTTTTTACTCATGGATATGTTACCTCAAGAGCATGGGCGGAGGTTGAAGCAAATGGGTATGGGAATAAGTGATTTCCCTCCGACAGGAATTGGACAAATTGGCAATAGACCACAGATAAAACGCAATACCCTATTCATGAATCGTGGCGATAATACCTACGCTGAGATTGGACAGATTAGTGGTGTCCAGGCCTCCGAGTGGACATGGTCTATTTTATTTCTTGATATTGACCTTGATGGTTATGAAGACATACTCGCAACAAATGGCCAGTTGTATGACTTCGAAGATACTGATACCAACAATCGGGTTCAAAGGCTCTTGGCAATGGGGCTTGATTATCACCAGTTGCCGGCCTTATACCCAAGCTATTTGACCCCAAACGTTGCCTTTCGGAATAAAGGGAACTTAACCTTTGAAGATGTTAGCCAAAAATGGGGTTTTACAATGCCAGACATATCCTGGGGAATGTCCTTAGCAGATTTTGATAATGATGGTGACCTGGATATTATTACCAATAGGCTCAATGTATCGGCAGGTGTTTACCGCAACGAGTCTTCAGCCCCGCGGGTGGCCATAAGGCTACGGGGTCTTTCACCGAATACACAGGGAATTGGTTCGAAAATCAGAGTTATGGGTGGTCCTATCTCACAGAGTAAAGAAGTGATCGGTGCAGGTACATATCTTTCCAGTTCGGATCCCCTGACCGTGTTTGCAGCCGGCCGGAAAGAAATGCGTATTGAGGTTAACTGGCGCAGTGGTAAGCAAAGTGTTGTTTCAGGTGTCAAAGCGAATCATATATATGAAATATTTGAACCATCAGCAAAGTCAAATAAACAGATAGAGCCTAGAGCGCCAATAGTTTCTACACCCTTTTATGAGGATGTAAGTTATCTTCTTAAACACGAACACCATGAAGATGTTTTTGATGATTTTCGGCGACAACCCCTGTTACCGAATCGTCTAAGTCAAATGGGTCCGGGAATAACTTGGTACGACATGGATAGAGATGGTGATGAAGAGTTGATCGTTACCAGTGGCAAAGGAGGAGGTTTGGCCCTGTTTCAAAATGATGGGCAGGGAAAGTTTCACCAGGCGATCCAAGTGAGTGCCGAGTCAGCCTATGACCAGACGGTGGCCTTGGGTTGGTATGGAGTAGAAAACATACCAAATTTACTGGTCGGGTACTCCAACTATGAAAATAGAGTAGAGGGAAAATCATTTGTTAAGCGTATTCGTGTACACCAGGATCAGGTTATGGTGGAAGAACAAGTGGCGGAAACAGAATTTAGTATTGGTCCCATGTCTATGTCCGATTATGATAATGATGGTGATTTGGATTTATTTGTAGGAGGTCGAAGTATTCCGGGCCGCTACCCCGAAGCAGCTTCCTCAAAACTGTATCGGAATGAAGGGGGTACTTTTATACTTGATCAAGATAATTCGCAACAGTTCGAGTCCATAGGCATGGTCTCTGGAAGTGTTTTCAGTGATTTAGACGGAGATGGAGATGGGGACCTGATCCTGGCGGTTGAATGGGGTCCAGTTATGATTTTTCGCAATAACAACGGTCAATTTACAGAGGTTACGGAAGCATTGGGAATGGCTAAATATCGCGGTTTGTGGAACGGCGTAACTACGGGTGATATTGATGGGGATGGGAAGTTAGATATTATAGCAACAAACTGGGGATTAAATAATGCATACCCGGCTAGTATGGAGAACCCATTGAGGCTCTACTATGATGATTTTGACAACAATGGCACGCTGGATATTATTGAAGCCCATTTTAACCCAACGTTGAACCAAGTGGTCCCGGAACGGGGTCTGGCTACACTATTGCAAGCAATTCCATATATCCGCTCTCGCGTTCCTAATCATAATCGTTTTTCTGAATCCAGCGTTCTTAATATTATTGGTAATCAACTATTAAAGTCACAGGAACTGCAGGTCAACACGCTTGAGCATATGGTCTTTTTCAATCAGGTTAACGGCTTTAAGGCAGTATCGCTGCCATTAGAAGCTCAATTTTCCCCGGCCTTTTATGCAGGAGTAGCAGATTTTGATGGTGATGGGCATGAAGATATATTTTTGAGTCAGAACTTTTTTGCGACAGCATTGATTAAGCCCAGATCCGATGGAGGCCGGGGTCTATGGTTAAAAGGAGATGGAAAGGGGGCGCTGAACGCAGTGCCAGGTCAGGTATCAGGGATAAAAGTATATGGAGAGCAGAGAGGCGCCGCTTTGGGTGACTATGATAGGGACGGTCGAGTTGATCTGGCGGTTTCCCAGAATGGGGCTGAGACGAAACTTTATCATAATGTGGGGGGACAGCAAGGATTACGAGTGATCCTGTTGGGCCCGCCAGGGAATATTAATGGTGTGGGGGCAATGATCCGCCTGGTGTATGGGAATGGTTACGGCCCTGCCCGGGAAGTACATTCTGGATCAGGTTACTGGTCCCAAGATGCCATGGTACAGGTAATGGGCATTCGAGGGGATCTCAAAGGGATTTGGATCAGGTGGCCTGGTGGCCGTATTATCGAGGTAGACCTTCCGTCTGGGGCGCTGGAGATCACGATTAGCCATGACGGTGTTTTAACGGCTAATCCACCAAATTGATTTACTGGTTATAACTTGATACAGCCAGACATCTCAATTCACCGATTGCTATTAAATTAGAAATATAGCCGGTAATTATTTACGGTATGGATTCAAAACCATGAGATAATAGTTATCCTTAGACTATATGGTGACTTCTGAGGCAAGGTCGAGACTCTGGTTGTAAATGCAAAGCGCGGCGGTTCTTAATTTAGTTAGATATCCCTAAGAAAATTTTTTGGATTTATTTATTTCTTAGGGATATTCTTTGCTCTTAACATAGTGGTATTGGGATGTAGAATACCACCTTCAACAATGTAAACTGTTTGATTTGAAGCAATCTTGTTAAAGTTTTGAATCTCGCCGCTGGGCCACGTTACTTTAAGCTCATCAATTTGCTTATTCTGGCCCAACCCAAAATAGAGTTCCTTTGCATTGGTGGAAAAATATCCTATGCCGGAAATCAACGATTGGCTTGAAACCAAATCGCCAGCGGTTAACTGTACCTTTGCACCATAACCGTCCCGATTAGACTTTGACCCTTCAAGCTTTATCTTGAGCCAGTTGTTTGTTGATTGTGTCTCATTGTGGTAAAGAATACCCACCCCCTGATAAGGATCATTAATGGTATTTCCTTTTCCGTCCTCAACCTGTTGGCCATTGTTAGTCACATAAATATCCACCAGCCCATCATTATCATAATCCGCAAATATTGCTGAACGGTGAATGCGCTTTTTCGTAGCCTCTATACCTGCTTGTTCAGAGATATCTGAGAAACGTCCCCAACCATCATTTTCAAAGAGCAGGTTAAACTGACGATTGTCTCCACTTACCGCGTTTAAATGACCGGAGGCAAAGAAAAGATCTAAATCAGCATCATTGTCCAAATCGAAGAGTCCTGTTCCCCAGTTCACTCTTGACCAACTTAACCGGTGCACAGCAGGAGAATCAAAATTGTGAACGAACACAGCATTACGCAATTGTTCGTCATTAGAACTTTTATTATCTACCAGCTGGGCTAAAACATTAACCTCTGCAACATAATTCGTATACACAAGATCCTCAAGTCCATCTTTGTTAAAGTCTCCAAGAGCGATACCCATGCTTCCATCGGTAGTTCCCAGACCGCTGGGGCCTGAAAAGGGCTTAAAAGTACCATCTCCTTTATTCAGATATAGACTGTTTGCATCTGTGTCATTTGTAACAAAGATATCCGGCCAGCCGTCATTATTAAAGTCATTAAATACAGCCTGCATAGATTTTCGGGCCGCATCATTAACGTCACCACTTGTCAAAGTAACATCGGTAAACGTTCCATCGCCGTTATTTCGATATAAGAGGTTGGGGATTCCTCCAAAATCCATAGGGAATCGTAAGTTAGTGAATTTGGGTCGCCGGGTGAAATCAACATATCCGGTGACATAGAGATCAAGATCGCCATCTAGGTCATAATCACCCCAAGTGGAGCCTCCGTACCATGAATCTTTTACACCGCCGGGGAATGCATTATCGGTGACATTGGTAAAGGATCCATCTTTGTTATTCCGGTAAAGGATAAAATTTCCATAATTCGTGAGAAATATATCGGAATAACTGTCATTGTTAAAATCAGCAATGGAAACGGCCATCCCTTCACCTATATCATCGGTACCGCTGTTTTTGGTTCTGCTGAAAGTACCATCCCCGAGGTTTTCGTATAGGGCATTGGTTATTTCGTCGGGCCCCTGACAGTTGACAAGGTAAAGATCCCAGTCCCCGTCCCGATCAAAGTCTATCCAACCCGCCCCGGAACTGTTCATCTTAATCAGGTGGAGATTAGCAAACTCTTCCATGGTTAGTAAGCGGTCACCTGATTTCCAGTACTCCTTTTCTTCTTTGAAAATTAGGTTTAACCCTTCATTGGTGGCAACCCCTTGGACCGTTGGACCAATTTCACACCATCGAGGACGTGGGGCATAGTGGACAAAATCGATTCTCGACTCATTTAACACATCCTTAAAAAATATTTTAGTCTTTTCTTGGGCACTCAAGGGCCAATTAAAAAGTATTATCACCAAAGTATAAAAATAACGTTTCAACAAGAATTTCATGATTTAAATATTTTTAGCCTCTTTTTATATTATAAACTTAGGGCAGTATGATCACATATAACTTTAGAATTTACTTGATCCATCTAACAAAAAACCACATTTGTGATAAGAGGGTTGATGAACGGATAGGAATGACATTGTTTTATGAACAACTTAATTTAACTTTGTCTTTGAGCATAATTCTTTTTAATACTCGCTGGGAAAGGTTGTTTTTTTGGTATTATATAATTTGGTCATTTGTCTCCATCACCCCATAGCCCCCACCTCAATTCCTCTATCGTTTTAACGTATAGGTATTAAATCCTGAAACAACTATACTTTTGTATCAATATTGAAAGTTCCATCTTTTTGTTCTTGGTTCAATCTTTCTTTGTAGGTTACTTTTGGCTATGTGAAACCTCCTCGTTGGTTTGGTTTTTTTAAAGACTAAAAAGACAAAACCTTTAGCACGCTTCCATTTTATTTCAACTAAAAATGATACAATGTTTTTTTAAAGTGATCCCAGCAAACATTTTCTCTCAAAACATACTTACGATTTTTCTATTGTGGGTCTGCAATAATTCTTGGGCACAAACACCCTCCGTCATCTTTACAGATATAACCGAGGAAGCGGGAATTGATTTCCGCTATACATTTGGTGACACTACCTACGGAAATATATTAGAAAGCAGCGGTTCCGGTGTATCTGTATTCGATTACGACGGGGATGGGGATCTGGACTTATATATGATGAATGGAACCTTCCTTGAGGGTATCAGCGACCCGGAGGGTGTTATGTTCAAAGACACCCCCAATCGACTTTACCAAAATAATGACGATGGAACGTTTACGGATGTTACCCAAAAAGCGGGAGTTGGTGACGTTCACTGGAGCATGGCAGCCGGGGTGCTGGACTACGATAATGATGGTGATGTGGACATTTATCTTTTGAACTATGGCCCGAACGTATTTTACATCAACAATAATGATGGAACTTTTACAGATGTGACTGACTCCTTGGGTCTGCGAGGACCAAAATCACTGAACGGGTTCACCAAATGGAGCGTAGGGGTGGCCTTCTGGGATTACAATCTTGATGGCGCTATAGACATGATGGTGGGAAACTTTCTCGCCTTTGACCCAAACTATGTTTCATCGACTATGCCGGACATGATGCCACATCCTGCGGAGTATCACGGCCAAGCTTCCATGCTTTATCAGCAAAATAAAAATGGAAGCTTTACAGATGTCACTAAAGCGATGGGCCTGTATTATCCCGAATCGAAATGCATGGGCTTAACTGTGTTTGACTACGATGATGATGGAGATCTGGATCTTTTCCAGGGTAACGATCATCAAATGAATTTTTTGTTTCGCAATGATGGCCATAATAACTTTCAGGAGGTAGCACAGATTAGTGGAGTTGCAGTCAACGATCAAGGGTTGCCGACCGGCTCCATGCATGGCTCGATAGGCGATATTGACGGAGATGGCTTGATTGATCTATTGGTAACCGACCTGCGTCATGGGTCCCTGTACCGAAATCTGGGTTTCGGTCTATTCGAAGATATTACTGAACAGAGTGGACTGGCCCGCCTATTTACCGGAAAGGGCGTCTGGGCAGCAGCACTCTTCGATTTTGATAACGACGGAGACCTAGATATATTCTCGGCCAATGGAGTAGCTGAGGAGCTTATTGCACAGTATCCTCTACTAGCTGAAAACGATGGTTACGGTCATTTTACAAATATAGGGCCGGAGCATGGTACTTATTTTAGAGAAAAACGTTCCGGGCGTGGTGCGGCTATTTGGGATTATGATAACGATGGAGATTTAGACATTATTATATCTCACATAGATTTACGTGCTTCAGCGACGCTTCTGCGCAACGACATCAAAAATAATAATCATTGGTTAGGGTTGACGCTAATTGGAAAAAATGGACCTGCTTCTGCTCTCGGAGCCAAAGTAACTATATATGTAGGAGAAAAGCGACTGGTAAAAATGAATCAGTATGCTACAAGCTACCTCTCATCAAATGACCCACGGATGCATTTCGGCCTTGGGGGTCACCACCAAGTAGATCGGTTAGAAATTTATTGGCCCGATCAACATACAGACGTTTTTTACGATATTAAAGCTGACCGTTATCTCACAGCTATTCAGAACAAAGGTCTCCGCTAATATTCTGGATCAAATAGCTCAGGGTAATTTTCGTGAAGATTTCAGACTCGATTTTTACATTGGCTTCAATCTTGTTCGTGCTCTCGATACCCTAAAAGATAAGACCCCGGTACGGCAGGATGAATGTAATAAGTTCAAGCAACTTTATAATTCCAAGGAATAAGGCATTAAAATACAGCATTTTGCAGTCGTACATCTTTACATAAATTTTCCTTGGCAGTTTTGGAATGACCTCCAAATATTAAACTTGATAGAAGACCCTATACGCTGTTAAATACTTAGAATTCCGGGACAAGGCTGACAAAATGAAATGCTAATGGTTTTACTTATATAATTATTACTAATTTTGCTAATGTAAATACGCATTTTAATAAAATACGTAGCAGTGGAAAATTTGTTGAAAAGCGACGATAATGTTAAAAATAATTTAAAGGGTGGAATTCCTATGTTAAAAAAAGTGTTATCAATATTAATTTTCCTTCATTTAGGTTTTTCTCAAATTATAGATCCAGTAGCTACATTCTCAATACTTGCCTATGATCCAGAGACTGGGATGGTTGGAGGCGCAGTACAATCGAGGGTATTTTCTGTCGGCAATGGTGTTTTGTGGGGCAAAGCTGATGTTGGAATGGTTGCAACCCAAGCCTATGTTGATGTGAGTTACGGCCCCAAGGGCTTAAAACTTCTTGAGAAAGGACTTACCCCAGATGAAGTTGTAAAAACCCTATTAAAGAATGATCCGGACCCACATCCAGAAGATTGGCCTAAGCTGGCACGGCAATTTTCTATAATGGATGCAAGTGGAAAAGTTTCTACTCATACTGGAACCAAAGCATCTTATTGGGCTGGCCACAAGTATGGTAAACATTCTAGCGCACAAGGTAATATTTTAGCAAGTGAAAAGGTTGTTAATGATATGATCCGTGCTTTTGAAGAAACAAAAGGTCACTTATCAATGCGCCTTTTACATACGCTTGAAGCCGGACAAAAAGCTGGGGGCGACACTCGAGGAATGCAATCTGCTGCGATTTTGATCATCCAAAAGGATGGCGGCGTATGGCTAAATAATGATGTAGTTTTACGACTACAGGTTGATGATAATCCAGAACCAATAAAAGAATTAAGAAGACTAATTGAGAAAGCACATGAACGATTTAATTGGAAATAATACAATGCAAAACAATCAACCTATTCAACGTATAGTGGATTTAACCGATGTTTCTAAAAACATAATATATAATATGTCGGTTGAAGAAGCGCGAAATCTCGTGAAGAATGGTAACCCTAGAGAAGTTCGTAGCATTGATGGTCAATTCGCGTTGGTTGCAGTGAATGGCAAGACAGTGAGATTGGCGCGCTCTATCAGTCGACCTCTACGCTATTTTATTGCGAAACATAAGGACGGTCCCTGTCTGGTAGCGGCTGATCGTATGGATTTAATTTTTGATTTCTTGAAAAGTAAAGGGTTAGATGACCAATTCCATCCCAGCTATACACGAATGGCACCGGCACACTATGTGACTGAAATAGAACTTGTGGGATGTCCGGATCCCATCCCTACTCATCAGCGCTTTTTTTCTCCTGATAGGAATTCCCTTGATCCTGATGTTAATCACATTGGTTTAGTATATATGCAGGCAGTATATCAAGAGATATTTAAATGGCTTCAAAAGGTAGATTCCAAAGCGCCGATTGGTATCTGTTTTTCTGGGGGAATTGACAGTGGGGCCGTGTTCTTGCTAACCTACTATGCAATTAGGCAACTCGGACAAAGTCCAGCACGACTCAAGGCGTTTTCGCTTGCGATTGATGGTGGTGGCGAGGATTTAGCTCAAGCTTGGGATTTTATGGATTCTATAGGGCTTTCTTTGTTTCTGGAACCGATAAAAATTTCTCAAAATGCAGTAAACTGGCAGGAGACAATTCGGATTGTAGAAGATTATAAACCCTTGGACATCCAGGCTGCGACCATGAACCTGGCTTTATGTCAAGGCATACGGGAACGGCACCCAGAGTGGGTTTACCTGATTGATGGAGATGGCGGAGATGAAAACTTGAAAGACTATCCGATTGAGGAAAATCCTGAACTGACTGTACGAAGTGTACTAAATAATTTGATGCTTTACCAAGAGGGATGGGGTGTTGATTCAATCAAGCATTCGATAACTTACTCCGGTGGACTGAGTAGGGCATATACACGGACATACGCCACAACAAGCGCACTTGGTTTCGATGGCTTCAGCCCATACACACTTCCAAATGTAATCGAAGTTGCCGAGGCAATACCATTTGTTACACTCACAGACTGGAGCCACGAGAAGTTGTATCAGCTCAAAGGGGAGATTGTTGCAAAAGGTGTAAAAGCGATCACCGGTCTGAATATGCCTGTTTTTCCTAAACGGCGGTTTCAGCATGGTGTAATTTCAAAAGGCTTGTTTGCAAATTTGTTCCCCTTAGAGCAGACTGTCTACCGTCGAACATTCAACGAACTTTATGAATGATATTTCACCGGTTATAATCAATGATAAATGGGTGTTAGCCCAGCGCTCGGCAAAAAATCATGTAAATTCCCAACGTCCCTATGACTTTTTTTTAGATAAAGAACGAATGCCAAATGGTCAGGTAGAAGATGTAGCTACCATATTTCTGACGAATAAGGAGTGTCCATACCGCTGTTTAATGTGCGATTTGTGGAAGAATACGACAGATAGACGTGTGTCTGATGGAGCTATTCCTATGCAAATTCAGTGGGCTATAGATCAACTCCCCATTGTACAACATATTAAGCTATATAACAGCGGGAATTTTTTTGACGGACAAGCAATACCTCCGGCTGATATTCCCAAGATTGCGGAGTTACTAAAAACCCACAAGACAGTTACCGTTGAAAATCATCCTAAACTGGTGGATGAGCGCTGTTTGGCATTTAAGGATCTGCTCCACCCCAACTTGCATGTTGCAATGGGCTTGGAAACTGTTCACCCCACTGTACTTGAGCAACTCAACAAACGGATGACACTCAAAGATTTTGAGTATGCTACAACCTATCTCGTTAAGAATGACATTTCGGTCAGAGCATTTATTCTTCTTCGACCCCCATTTCTTACTGAAATCGAAGGGGTGAAGTGGGCCAAACAATCCATTAATTTTGCTTTTAATGCCGGAGTTGAGTGTTGTGTGATTATTCCCACCCGGGGAGGAAATGGTGCACTTGAACAACTCCGAAAAAACCAAATGTTTTGTCCACCAAGAATTGAATCACTGGAGGAAGTACTCGAATTTGGTATCCAACTAAACCATGGACGTGTATTTGCCGATCTGTGGGATATAAATACATTTTCACAGTGTGAAAAATGCCGCGATAAACGCAATGAAAGAATGGGTCAAATAAATATAACTCAGGAATATATTCCACCAGTAAATTGTGATTGTGGTATCTCATAATAATTAGGAAAACTTTTGTGTTTCCTGATGAAGTTTAATATCAATTTGAAGAATAAATCAAAAGCAAAATTGAACTTGCGAAAAACTTAAAAAAACAATCTATGAATCCACTTCGAACCCACCCCCAAAAAATTGTTTTTCACCCCCGTCCATGTAAGACTTCAGGTCTTGCAAAAGTACGACGAGGCATGAAATCCAATTTAACATTTTTGGAGCGATCTCTTTAATGAATCTCAAATTAAGGTATAACGTTTTTGCTACAGCAGGGGCGTTATTACTTCTATTTTTCAGTAGTTGTGAAAAAAAAGTTGATTCAACGCAAGAAACAAATGATATCATCACAGCTAGAACCGTCGGGTTAGCTTATTTGGAAGAAAATTTGTTGGATGAGGCTGAGAAAAAGTTTATCATTTTGATTCAACTCGCACCTGAGGAAGCTATGGCCTACGCAAATTTGGGTTTGGTTTATTTTAGGATGGGTAGGTATTCTAAAGCTGAAAACCAGGTAAAAAAGGCCCTATCAATAGATTCCAACGATCCGGATATTCGGCTAATTCTGTCTGAGATTTTTATGCTAACGCAACGGGAAAATGACGCTCTCAAAGTTCTTAAGACGACGCTGGAACAAACCCCTGACCATGTCAAAACACTGTATAAAATTGCCGAACTCTATGGTAAACGGCTCTATATTTCTCCCAATGATATTGATGCCCTCAACAAACGAGAGCAATATCTTAGAAAAATTGGAGAATTGGCACCGGCCAATATTCCGGTTCGAATTCAACTTATAGAAATTCTGCTTCGCTTGGGTAAGACTGATACGGCCTTGATGCATATGGAACAGATTGAACAACAAATGCCGGACATCCAAAAAGAGGCCTTAGTGTTTTTTGACAAAGCGCTTATGTTAATGAGAGCATTAGAAAACGAGAAGGCGCTCACGCAGGTCCAAATTGTCCATAATATTTTAAAAGTAACGAAATTGTATCAGGCAGGAATTATGGATTTGAAAGGCGCCGGAGGCCACCAAAGTGGCTTTCCAGTGCTGACTTTCAGCCAAGACCTATCCTTGCGCATTAACGACCAGAAATCAATACTTAATGCAATACGGTTTAAGGATGTAACCACGAATGCAGGACTGGATATAATACAAAGGGGAAAGGAAAAAATATCCACCACCCCAGGAACAGAAGCTGTGCTTGCTGTTGCTGATTATGACAATGATGGAGATCAAGATCTATATGTGACAAGTCTTATTCATAACAAAACCGAAAGTATTAACTATCTATTTAGGAACGATATGGGCCAGTTTGTTGATGTTTCTGCCGAAGCCGGGATCAAACATAGCGGCAAAGATATGGCGGTCCTTTTTGCGGATTATGATAACGATGGATACTTGGATATCTTTGTCGCCAATACAGATTCCAACAGACTTTATAAGAATATAAAAGAGGGGAAATTTCGCAGCGTTGGGATGAAGGTTGGTTTGTTAGATTCTTCCCTTGGTTATGCAGCCCTCTTTGCAGACTTTGATCATGAGGGTGATTTGGATCTTTTTCTTGCGACTACCGCAAGAAACCGGCTGTACCGAAACAATCTGGATGGCACATTTACAGAGCTTTCAAAGAAGATGGGTATTGCAGGTGGGAATGTTCTCAGCCGAGACGCAATATTCGGCGACTTTGATGAAGATGGTGATCTTGACCTTTTTGTCGTGAATGAAGATACAAGCAATCAATTATATACTAACTTAAGACAGGGTCGTTTTCTGGAGATTACGGAGACAAGTGGGTTAACAAGCGATGGAAACTCAGGATCAGCGACAGCTGGAGATTACAATAACGATGGATTCTTGGATCTGTTTGTAACGGCCCTGTCAAATGGGAGTAATTATTTATACCGAAACAACGGCAATGGCACCTTTGAAAAGGATGTAAAGCAGATAGAATTATACCAAGCACTCGATAATATTATTGGTTTGGATGTTTGCTTTTTTGATTTTGATAATGACGGGTTTCTCGATCTTCTAGTTGTGGGCGAACAAGATGAAAAACGAGAAAATGGAAGTGGTGTTCGACTTTTTCACAACGATGGGACTGGAAGCTTTAAAGATGTATCAACCATTTTGCCGCCGGATTTAACTTCTGGCTACCGTATTGCAGTTGCTGATTACAATGAAGACGGTGATATGGATATTTTTATTGCCGGAATTAATGGTGGTGTCAAACTTTTAAGGAATGATGGGGGTAATATCAATAAATACCTAAAAGTTCAACTGGTTGGACTCAGAGCTGGAAGTGGAAAAAATAATCACTTTGGTATTGGTTCTAAACTTGAAGTTAGCGTAGGCGATCTTTATCAAATGCGAGTCGTTACTGAACCAGTGACCCATTTTGGTATTGGTCAGAAATTAAAAGCCGATGTTGTACGGATACAGTGGCCGAATGGCGTGCCTCAAAATTTGTTTTATCCCGGGAGTGATCAAGATATAGTTGAAAATCAGATTCTGAAGGGCTCGTGCGTTTTTTTATATGCATGGAATGGTCAAAAATACGAATTTGTAACAGATGTTTTATGGCGAAGCGCATTAGGGATGCCTCGTGGTATCATGGGAGGAACTACGATCTACGCCTTTCCGAATTCGGCTGATGAGTACTTGAAAATTCCGAGGAATATGATTAAAGCTAAAGATGGGAAATATTCTTTTCAGTTTACAGAGGAGTTATGGGAGACGCCTTATTTAGACCAAATTAAACTCATCGTCTTAGACCATCCGGACAGTGTGGACATTTTTATCGATGAGCGGTTTTTTCCGCCACCGTTCTCTACACCGCACATCTACGCTGTTAGTGAAAAGTTTATTCCCAAATCAGCTATGGATGGAAAAGGAAATAATGTCATCCAAAAGATTAGGGAACAGGATGATAAATATGTTTCAACTCTTATGCCGGAAAAATTTCAGGGAGTAATGACTATGCATGATCTTATACTTGATTTAGGAGAATTATCACAGGCAGAGCAGATCATTCTTTTTTTGAATGGCTGGCTATATCCGACAGATGCCAGCATAAACGTATCCATGTCCCAGTCGGACAAAATAAAAACAATTTCCCCAATCCTCCAAGTCGTAGATCGCAATGGTCACTGGAAAACGGTAATTGACAATTTAGGTTTTCCAATGGGGAAGAAAAAAACCGTTATCGCCGATCTTACCGATAAGTTTTTGTCCGAGGATTACCGGGTTAGGATTCGTACTAATATGCAGATATATTGGGACTACATTTTCTTTTCAACAGAGGAAGTGAAAACCACAGTTAAAAAAACAGTGCTTCAGCCTGTTTCTGCCGAAATCCATTATCGAGGTTTCTCAAGAGTATATCGTAAAGGGGGACGATATGGTCCCCATTGGTTTGACTATAGCGATGTATCCATTGAGCCAAAATGGCGGGATTTGACCGGATATTATACCCGTTATGGTGATGTTCTCCCACTCTTATTGGATTCTGATGACATGTATGTGATCCTAAATTCCGGAGATGAAATAACGGTGACTTTTGATGCGGACAGACCTTCCACTTTAAACCGTGGGTGGACCCGGGACTTTTTAATTTATACTGATGGTTGGCTCAAAGACGGTGACTTAAACACAGCTCAGGGGAAAACCGTGTTACCGCTCCCATTCCACGGAATGTCAAGTTACCCCTTTGGAGAAGGCGAAAATTATCCAATGGATTATGAACATAGGCTATATCTTAACAATTATAATACAAGAAAAGTCACTAACGAAAATTATCGCCGAGTGTTGTGGCAGTAACCATAAGATTTGCAAAAGACCATAGATGACAAACTATACATCAAACCCCGTGACGGCAAAGAAAATCATATCAACGGGCTCTAATAAATTTTTCCATGCTTCTTGTCAAAACACCCAATCAAATATTTTTTGGAAAAATTATACAATGTTGCACTAATGACCTGAATAAAGTGTAATCCATTATATACAACTACATTGAGAATTTACAGGGGAGTTTCCTTTTAATATTTAAAACGCCTGTCCAAAGAATACAGCATTCAGGAATAATCCATTTGTCCCATACCAAAAAGCTCGAAAGTTTGGATTATCCGCAAAGAGCACGAC
>Ga0209554_1000645_pt1 | contig 28990 bp, 26 predicted proteins | sample MarorgKNORR_S2LV_5_FD_188221 | JGI IMG/M metagenome (GOLD analysis project Ga0209554, IMG submission 188221) | Marine microbial communities from the Southern Atlantic Ocean, analyzing organic carbon cycling - Bottom_A/KNORR_S2/LV (SPAdes) (version 2) | ecosystem: Environmental > Aquatic > Marine... | reverse complement strand
GATGTTCCCTGGTCCGTCGAGGCTGCGGCGTGGCAGGCGCTGGAGGCCCGGGATGCGCGGGATGCGCGGGATGCGCGGGACGAGGACGACGACGCGGCTGCCTAGGCGTGGGTCGGAGAACGACGAGTAAGCCCAGGGTGAGTACCGCTGCCAAAGGCCGTGGTCCGCGGAGTTTCTAGCCGGCTAACTCGCCCCCGACCCCTCCAGCTTCGCGCCGATGAGCACCCCGATCACGCCGAAGACCGGGTTGAGCATCAGAAGCCATCTGGGCTGCTGAGCCGAGGTCATCGCGTCGAACATCGTGGCTCCGTCGGGCCGGACCGTCGCGCCCGCAGCTTCGGGCAGTAGGGCTAGAATGCCGAACAGGGTGACCAGACCGACCAGGATCGCGACGCCCCCGCGGTTCGCGGCCAACTTCGAGAGGCGGCGCCGCCTGCGATCGAGACGATGAGGCCGAGCACTACGGACACTCCGATCCAGGCGCCCGACACCTGCCACCCACCGGGCGCGAACGAGCTGTCCGCACCCAGAACCATCCAACTCAATGAGAACAGGACGAAAGCCACCACGAACATGACCACGTAGCCGAGCACCGCTGCCAGCACATTCTTGAAGACCGGTTTCATCGACGTCTCCTAGGCCTGCGGGTTCGCTTGGAATCCGGCAACGCGGTGCAGCGTGCCATCCAGGTCCGCGTTGATGTGGTTGAAGCCTTCGATCGTCACGTCGTCGGGCCCGACGCTTCGCCAGCCCGCGAGCGCTTCGCCGCGGCAGATGCGGATGTCACCCGTAGGCTCCAGCGCCCATCCCGGCATGTACATGAAGCAGTTGCCGATGTGCTGGGAGAGCGACTCGATTCCGTTCGCCACCGTCCAGTCGTCGCGAAACTCGATGTCGTCCGCGCAGCACCCTCGGAGCAGCTCCGCACGCTTGCCCTCATCCTGCTCGCCCCACGCCGAATACCAGCCGGCCAATGAGCGTTCGAGACCCGTCGTGAGGTCGGACCTGTTCGCCTGCAGGGCCATGCGGCCGAGGTGGTACGCCCACCCGCCCTGGTGCTGCTGCGCGAGCTCCTCGGACGGGAACTGGCTGTGAACGACCTGAATGCGGCACCCGCCATCCGACTCATGCACGTGGAACTCCACAAGCGAGCATCCTGCCGGGAATGCGTCGGCATGAGGCCCCGACTCCATGCCCCAGGTGAGGCCCATATGACGCCCGTCCATATCGAGCGTGACGATTTCTCCCGAGATGACAGTTTGGATGCTGGGGAATTGGGCTCTGAACGGGCTCCCTGAACGGGGCTCGAACTCCACCTGCCCATCCATCCACACGCCAAAACGCTCAGGACTCGTGAGAATGCTCCAAACCGTCTCGGGGCTGGCCTCGATATCTAGCGAAGTATCCACCAGGGCGGGTGCCGTCATACGTCATCGTCCTTTTGGTTCAGGAGCATTTGAGTCATGGGGTGGGGGCTGGGTCGCCCTCGTTCAGCCGATTCCGCGAGGCTCTTCAGGATGTTGCGGCGGTCCACCCAGAAAGACTCGAGAACAACCGCGAGCGCGCCCATATCGGCTTTCGTGGCGCGATAAAAGCGCTGGCGGCCCTCGGCGCGCACCGAGACCAGGCCCGCCTCCCGCAGCTTCGAGAGGTGCTGTGAGACCGCCGCCACGCTTACAGGGAGTCGCGACGCGATCGCGTTCACCGATAGCTCGTGATCCCAGATGAATTCCAGAATCTGGAGCCGGCGCGGCTCCATCGCCGTTCGCATGGAGTGTGGGCTCGCAGAGGTCGACTCGATCATGAGATATTTTAGTGTTCACTTAAATATGAGTCAAGCCGCGGTCTGGGCGCGGGAAACGGGCCTCGGAGTGAGGTGTTCTGGATGCAGCTTTCCCGGCCGTTTCCCGAAACGGGAGACCCACTCAGAAGTTGTGGCCGGGTCAGGGGTCTCGCCGTACATTGCCGGCAGTCGGAAACCGCACGCGCACAAGCCATTGGGCGGCTTCGAGTCTGCGTGCCTAGCCCGGCGGAGGATTCATGAAAACGTTCGCTGCCAGTGCCGCGCTGCTGGGAGCCTTACTTACGGTCCTAGGTGAGGCGGCGTACGTCCGTGTGTATCCCGACCAAATCAGCACCAACGTGGAGATCGCGCTTGCGGCGACGCACGCTCCGGTCCGCGCTGTCGACCCGTCCGCCGTGGTCGAGCAATACTGCGTTCGCTGCCACAACGAGCGCCGGATGACGGGGAACCTGACGCTCGAGGGCTTCGAGACGGAATCGGCCCACGAGATGGCGGAGATCGCCGAGAAGATGATCCTGAAGCTGCGCGCCGGCATGATGCCCCCGCCCGGCGCGATGCGCCCCGAGGGCGACTCGCTCCAGGCGCTGGCCGAAATGCTCGAGGCGGTGATCGACGCGGCCGCCGCGGCCGACCCGAACCCGGGTACGCGGCGCTTCCAAAGGCTCAATCGTCCGGAGTATGAACGGGTAATCCGAGACCTGCTCGACCTCGAGATCGACGCGGGTCGCTGGCTTACGGCTGACACGTACCTCGGCAACTTCGACAACCTGTCTGCGGCGCAGGGGCTCTCGACCACCTTGCTCGAGTCCTACCTGAGGGCGGCGACGGAAGTCAGTCGCCTGGCGGTGGGCAACTCGGACGCGCTGTCGTCGTCCACGAAGTACAGCAATGCGATCGAAGTGTCGCAGCACGCATGGGACCACATCGAGGGCACGCCCTTCGGCACGCGTGGTGGCATGGTGGTGACGCACGACTTCCCGGCGGACGGTGAGTACTTCGTGTCCATCGAGACATTGTTCGGGGCGGGCACAGGCGGCGAGGATCTGGACATCTCCATCGACGGAGAGCCGGTCGCGCTCTTGGGCTTGGCTCACGGTGGGGGTCGCGGCGTGTCGCTGACGACCGAGCCGTTCTTCGTGCGCGCCGGCCAGCGCCAGATCGCTGCGGCGTTTGTTCGCCGGATCGAAGGTCCGTATGAGGACCGGCTGAGCCCTCACGGATGGTCCTTCGTAGGCGGCGAGGACGCCACCGCGTGGGCGAACTACGGGATCACGGCGCTCCCGCACCTGGCCGACCTGATGGTCACCGGGCCGACAACGACGTCGGGTGTCTCGGATACACCGAGTCGCCAGAAGATCTTCTCATGCCGCCCAGATGCGCCCTCAGAGGCCCGCGCGTGCGCCGAGTCGATCGTCAAACGACTCGCGATCGAGGCGTATCGGCGGCCGGTCACGGCCCAGGACCTCTCGGGTCCGATGTCGTTCTATGACGACTTGGCGCGCGATCAGGGTTTCGAGGTGGGCGTGCGCACCGCCCTGCAAGCGATCCTGGCCAGCCCCTCGTTCATCTTCCGGCTCGAGGAAGTGCCGGATGGTGTGCAGCCGGGCGAGAACTATCATCTGAGCGACGTCGATTTGGCGTCCCGACTCTCGTTCTTCTTGTGGGGCGTCGGGCCCGATGCGGAGCTCGCCGGAGTCGCCGCGCGGGGTGAGCTGTCGGATGACAGCACGCTCGAGGCCCAGGTCATGAGGATGTTGGCGGACCCCCGCTCTGAGGCGCTCGCGACACGATTCGCATCTCAGTGGCTCCGGCTCCAAGACGCCTCGAAGAACCATCCGGAGCCGTTCCTGTATCCGGACTTCACCGGCCAGCTCGGCGACGACATGATTCGGGAGACCGAGCTCTTCTTCGACTACATCGTCAAGCAAGACCGGAGTCTGCTCGAGCTCTACACGGCTGACTACACCTTCGTGAACGACCGGCTCGCACTGCACTACGGTATCGAGGATGTGACCGGGAGTGAGTTCCGCCGCCTTCGCTACCCGGACGACAGGCGGCGGGGGCTACTGGGGCATGGGAGTGTTCTGCTTCTGACGTCGATGTCGAACAGGACGTCACCGGTGCTTCGTGGAAAGTGGGTGATGGAAGTGCTCATGGGCGCACCGCCACCACCGCCGCCTCCCAACGTGCCCGACCTCGATGCGACCGAGGGCACCGACGATACGCGTCGCCTCACGACGCGCGAGCGCATGGAGCTACACCGGGCAGATCCGACCTGCAACACGTGTCATCGCCTGATGGACCCCATCGGTCTGGCGCTCGACAACTTCGATGTGACCGGACGGTGGCGGATTCGCGAAGACGGTATGCAGCTCGACACACGCGGGACGTTCTACGATGGCACGCCGGTGAGCACGCCGTCGGATCTCACTGAGGTGCTGCTCAAGCGGCCGATTCCGCTGGTGCGCAACTTCACGCAGAACTTGCTCGCGTACGCGATGGGCCGGCGGATCGAGTATTTCGATCAGCCGACGGTCCGTGCCATCGCCAGAAGCGCAGAACAAGACGACTATCGGATTTCGTCGTTCATTTTGGGTGTCGTTCGTAGCGATGCCTTCCAGATGATGCGATCGAGCCCGGCCGCAGATGCCGGGGACCAGGGAGCGTAGGGACTATGGAATTCATCACAGGCAAACACCTCTCTCGCCGGACCTTCGTGCGCGGTATGGGCGCGTCAGTCGCGATGCCCATGCTGGACGCGATGGTGCCGGCAGGACGGCCTTGGCTCGATCTCTCACAGGAGTCGAAGCAAACGAGGCTGGTCTGCATCGAAGAGTCGATGGGATGCGCGGGCGGAAGCGACTGGGGTGATGCCCAGAACCTGTTCGCCCCGGCCGGTGTGGGTCGCAACTTCGAGTTCGCGGCGAACAGCCAGTTGAAGCCGCTCGAGGCGTATCGCGAGCACCTGACGGTCATCAGCCAGACCGATTGCCGCATGGCTGAGCCGTACCGCGCCGAGGAGATCGGCGGCGACCACGATCGCTCCACCGCCGTCTTCCTGACGCAGGCCCATCCGAAGCAGACTCAGGGATCCGACGTGTTCCTGGGCACGTCCATCGATCAGATGCACGCCATGCGCTTCGGACGCGACACCGCGCTCCCGTCGCTCGAGCTGACCACCGAGTCGATCGATCGTGGGGGTGGCTGTGCGTACAACTACCACTGCGCCTACACGACGTCCCTAGCCTGGGCCTCACCCAGCCGGCCGCTACCGGCCATCCGCGAGCCGCGGGCTGTCTTCGAGAAGCTCTTCGGCGCAGGTGACACCCCCGAGGAACGCGCGTCGCGGCGGCGCACGGACAAGAGCATGCTGGACTGGCTCGTCACCGAGGTCGCGCGTTTGCGGGTATCGCTCGGCGCGGTCGACCGGGTCGCCATGGACGAGTACCTGGAGCACGTGCGCGAGGTCGAGCGCCGCATCCAGCTCGTCGAGGCTCGCAACACATCAGGCGAAGAGCGCGAGATGCCGGAGGCCCCGTCGGGCATCCCGGATTCCTGGGAAGAGCACATGAGGCTGATGTTCGATCTCCAGGTGCTCGCACTCCAGACCGACATGACCCGGGTGATCACGTTCAAGACCGGTTTCGATCAATCGAACCGGAGCTTCCCGGTCAGTGGCACCAACAAGTCGCACCACGGTGCGTCGCACCACGGGAACGTGCCCGACGACATCATGGACTTCAACAAGATCAACACACATCGCCTCAGCCAGATCGGCTACTTCCTCGACCTGATGAAGAACACGATGGACGGGGATGCTTCGCTCTTGGACAAGACGGCGATCGTGTGGGGCTCGCCGATGGGCGATCCGAACCTGCACAACCATCGTCGCTGCCCGCTGATCTTGATGGGCGGCGCCAACGGCGCGCTCGAAGGTGGAGTCCACCTCAGAGCTCCCACTGGCACGCCGATGGCGAACGTCTTCGTGAGCCTGATGCAGCGCCTCGGGCACGACATGCACGGCTTTGGCGACAGCACCGGAGAGTTTGCGTTGAACTTCCCTCAGGGCACGAGCGCCGCAGGGGAGAGAGGCTGATGCGCACGCGGAACGGCTTGAACGTGGTCGGCGTGCTCACGCTGGCCGGATTCCTGTCCGCGGCTGTGCCGTCCGCCGACGAGCCCATCGTCGACGCTGCCCGTAACGGAGACTCGGCGGCCGTCATGTCTCTGATCCAGCAGGGTGCGAATGTGAACGCGGCTGCGGGTGACGGCATGACCGCGCTCCATTGGGCGTCACAGAGGGGTGATGCCGGAGTGGTCGCTGCGCTCATCTCGGCGGGCGCAACCGTCGACCCGCCGACGCGGATCGGGGAGTACACGCCGCTGCACCTGGCGAGCCGTGGCGGGCACACTTCGGTCGTGATGCATCTGCTCGATGCCGGGAGCAATGCGAACGCTACCACGACGAGTAGCGGCGTAACACCGCTTCACCTCGCGGCTGCCGCGATCGGTGACGGACAGGCGGTCGCCGCGCTGCTCGATCATGGCGCGGACCCCAACGCCCTCGAGGCATCCTCCGGCCAGACCCCACTGATGTTCGCAGCCGGGGCAAACCGTGCCTCGGCGGTCGAGAAGCTGCTCAGACGGGGCGCGGACCCGGCCATCCAGACCGTAGTGGTAGACGTGCTGCAGAGCATGATCACGGACCGCGAGGCCAACTCGGTCCTCCAGGATGTGCTCGGCGACTATCGAGACGCCGCGGGGGGTGCGCGGGACTGGCAGCCTTCGGCGAGCCACGTCCAAGAGGCCGTACAGAAGCAACGTGCATTCCTGCGGTCCAACGAGGCATACCGCCCGTACGAGGAAGACGACCTGATTTCGTACCGGTCGGACTATCCCGGTGGCCCCGACGTCGCGCGGCGCCCCTATCGAGAGACGTTGGTCAGGAAGACCGGCGGCATGACGGCTCTGCTGCATGCGGCCCGGGAGGGTCAGATCGAGGCCGCGATGGCGCTGCTCGACGGTGGCGCCGACATCGACCAGGTCACGGCCGGGGACGAGACGAGCCCGCTCCTCATGGCTGCGCTCAACGGACAGTTCGACCTGGCGTTACGCCTCATCGAGCGCGGAGCTGATCCCGACTTGGCCGCGAACAGTGACGGCGCGAGTCCGTTCTTCGCGGTGCTGAACACCCAATGGGCCCCCAAGTCCAACTATCCGCAGCCGAGGGCGCAGGACGACCAGGAGACCGAATACATGGAGGTCTTGAGGGCGCTTGTCGCTGCCGGTGCGGATCCCAACGTGCGTCTCAACACGCACCTTTGGTATTGGGAATACGGGCTCACCAAGATGGGCATCGACCTCAAGGGCGCGACGCCGTTCTGGCGGGCCACGTTTGCGCAGGATCTGGGCGCGATGCGCCTTCTCGCGGACCACGGGGCCGATGTGGACATCCCGACGTCCTGGCCGCAGGTCGGCATGAGGGAGCGCCGCCAACAGGACGGCCGCCAGCAGGAGGACTCTGGCCTACCGTGGATTCCGAAGGATGCGCCGAACGCGTCTCCGATCCATATCGCGGCGGGTGGGGGCTTCACAGGCTTGGGCGCGTTCAGCGTGCGTAACGTCCCCAACAGCTTCATCGCGGCGGTTCGTTACCTCGTCGAGGAACACGGCGCCGATGTGAACCTCAAGGACTCATGGGGCTACACGCCGATGCACTACGCGGCGTCGAGGGGCGACAACGAGCTCATCGACTACCTGGTGTCCCAGGGCGGCGACGTCACGATCATCACGCGCTTGGGGCAGTCCACAGCCGACATGGCACGTGGCGGGCGATCGGGCTTCTTCACTCGTTACGCATATCCTGAGACCGTCGAACATCTCTCGGCTCTCGGCTCCACGCTGGAGTGCCTGCACACGCACTTCCTGGACACCGGTGACTTCTGCCCGCTGGCCGGAGTCGACGACCCGTGGAAGCCCAAGACCGAGCAGGAGCAGCCCAGTGCGAAGAAGCCGTCCGGTGGTCTGCATGAGGAGCCGAGCTGACGCCCCCTGACGTCGGGGCCACCCCGACGGGCGACGAGCCGAATCTGACGCCGGTACAAAAGTTCGGCGAGGTGATCGCCGATCGGGTCGAGCGATGGATGCCGAACCCGTTCCTCTTCGCGATCATCCTCACCTATGTCGCGGCGATCGCAGCTTTCATATCCGAGGGATCGAGCCCGACCGAGATCGCGCTCTCGTGGTACGACGGCTTTTGGAACCTCCTCCAATTCGCCATGCAGATGGTGATCATCCTGGTCACGGGATTCGTGGTCGCTTATCACCCGCGGGTTCGAGCCGGAATCCTGTGGTTGGTCCGTCTACCGAAGAATGGCCGGCAGGCCGTGGTGCTGGTGGGCGTCGGTTCGATGCTCGCCGGGTGGGTGTCCTGGGGCCTCGGGCTCATCTTCGGCGCGATCCTCGCACGCGAGATGGGGAAAGTCGCTGCCAAGAGCGGCATGGCCGTGCACTACCCACTCCTCGCAGTCGCCGGATATCTTGGCATGAGCCTCACGTGGGGCTGGGGCATGTCCAGCTCCGCCGGGCTGCTGCAGGCCACGGACGGCAACATCTTCATGGTGCAGGGCGTGGTGGATGCGGTGATCCCGGCGACCGAATGGGTGTTCCATCCGTACCCGCTGATTCTGACCGGCCTGTCGATCCTGTACGGCTCGCTCATGCTCTATCTGCTCGCGCCCCCGGATCAGAACTGCCGCGGCATCGAGCGCTACGTAGAGTTGTCGGAAGAAGAAGACAGCCCGGCGCCCGAAGCGGCTCCTGATGCGAACCCGAGTCCAGCGGATCGGATCGACAACAGCAAGATCCTCGGCGGCGTCATCGCGATCACGGGCGTAGTGCTCTTCCTGCGCGCGTTCCTGACGCAAGGCCTCGGTGCGCTCAACCTCAACGTGTTCAACTTCGGCTTCCTGATGATCGGGATGGTGCTCTATCGCAGCCCGTCGCGATACCAGACCGAATTCGGGGACGCGGTGAAGGGAAGCGCCGGCGTCATTCTCCAGTTCCCGTTCTATGCGGGCATCATCGGGATCATGACCGGCACTGGCTTGGTCGACACCATGACCGAGGCGCTGCTGTCGATTGCGACGGCCGACACGTTTGCGGTCACTGCGTGGATCACCGGTGGCGTGCTCAACGTGTTCGTGCCTTCGGCAGGTGGCGAATGGGCCATCGTAGGCGGTCCGATGATGCTGGCCGGGGCAGAGTTGGGCATCCCGCACGGTCAGACGATTGCCGCCTATGCCGTGGGTGATGCGCACACGAACCTATTCAACCCGTTCTGGGCGATCCCACTGCTGGCCATCACCGGACTGCGGGCGCGGGACATGTTTGGGTACGGGATCACGATGATGATACTTTTGATTCCCTTCATCGCTGCGGCGCTGTATTTCCTGCCGTATTGACGCGGTCTGAGGGCCGGCGAACAGCCCGGGGTGGCATTGTTTTGCGCCCTCATCTTCAACTTCACGCCGCATTTTTTAAGTTGTAGGCGCGTGGACCGCCGTTTCTCGGCCACGCGCCCCCCAAATTGTTGTGTTCAGGGAGATCCGGATGGCGCGCAAGAAGGCCGAGGCAAAACCGACCATGCGTACGATTATGGCCCGCAATCCCGAGTTGAAGGAAGTGGCTCGACGGTTTGCCGGGTTGGCTCTAGCTCAGTTGGAGCAGGACATGGAGCTGAGCATTCGCCAGATCGAGCAGTTGCGGAGAGGGCTCGCGACCGTCGGCGAAGCGATCGGCTGGAGCTCGACGACGGCCAGCCCCGAAGACGCGTTGGTCGAAGCGAGTAAGGACGTTCTGAAGATGGCCAAGAGTGGTGCGAAGGCCATGGCGAAGGACCTTGCTGAGGAGCTGGCGGAGAAGAAGGTCGAGGTGAGGCAGATCGTCAAATCGGCCAAAGAGGCGCGCAAGCTCGGCGAGAGCAAGAAGACCGAGTACCCCTATGAGTTCACGTACCACTTTACGGTACGTGATTCCACTCAGCAGCTGGTCACGAAGGTCGACACCCTGACCTGGGAAGACGGTCAGGGCGCCATCAACTCGGCCGACGCCATCGAGAGAGGCCTGCCGGGGCGCACGAAGCTCTCGGATCTGATGATCGCCGAGCTCCAGAAGAAGCAGAAGCGGGAGGATGTCATGACCAAGGACCTCCCCGAGTACGTGAAGTTCGCCCGCCCGCTACTGCAGGACGTGTTGGCGAATCTGCAGTAAGGCCGTGTGGGGACTGGCCGCCTGGTCGACCGCACCGCCCATCGATCTGGCCGAGGCGCCTCGCTTGCCGCACATTCTGCCGCGATTCGTGCAGGCATGTTTCAGCCATCTGAGGTGTTCGATGACCAAGCCGTTCCGCCGCACCCTGCTTCTCGCATCTGCTGCACTCGCCTTCTTGGCACTTTCGCCGGGAGACGCCCTCTCTCAGCGCGGCGCGTCTGCTCCGCCGGAGCACGCGGATGTCGAGCCAATCAACAATCTCCCCAACCCTTATGAGACGGTGCGGGACTGGGGCATGCTTCCGGACGGTCGGAACTGGGGCTCGGTGAGCGCGGTGCACGTCGACATCGACGGAGTACATATCTGGGCTGGTGACAGGTGCGGCACCAACTCGTGCGCGACCTCGGACGTCGACCCGATCGTGAAGCTTGATCCGGACGGCAACGTGGTCACCAGCTTCGGGGCAGGGCTGATCATTTGGCCTCACGGCATGGACGTCGACAGCGAAGGCAATGTCTGGATCGTCGACGCGCGCGCCGCGAATGCCAGAGAGCTCGAGGCCAACCCGAACGCGGCGGGCAAGGGTCACACGGTCCTGAAGTTCAGCCCGACCGGTGAGCTACTGATGACGCTCGGAACGGGCGGCGAGACTGGCGATCCGCCGACCCACTTCACCGACCCGAACGACGTGCTGGTCGCACCCGACGGCAGCATCTTCGTCGCCGAGACGCACGGGGCGCAGTTCCAGGATGAACCGGGGCCGACCTCGAAGAGCCGCATCTCGAAGTTCGGGCCCGACGGCACCTTCATCATGAGCTTTGGCTCGTGGGGCTACAGGGACGGTGAGTTCCGGTCTCCGCATTCCTTCGCGATGGACTCCCAGGGACGCCTCTTTATCGCGGATCGTGGCAATCGCCGCATTCAGATCTTCGATCAGGACGGGACCCATCTCGACACCTGGTATCAGTTCAGCCGGAACAGCGGGATCTTCATCGACGCGAACGACGTGCTCTATGCGATCGATTCCGAGTCCGACGACAACTACAACCCGGGTTGGCGGAAGGGCCTACGTGTCGGCAGCGCCCGCACCGGAGAGGTGTGGTACTTCGTGCCGGAGCACGTGTCGGAGCGCGCGTCCGGAATGGGCGGCTACGGATCGATGGGCGAAGGCGTGACCGTGGACGCTGCAGGAAACGTGATTGCGGGTGAGGTCGGGCCGGTGAAAGGGCTGACGAAGTTCATCCCGCGGCTGATCGGGAGGTAGAGCCCGCGCTTAGCGCACAACCTCCCGAATCACTCCATCGTGCTTGTTCAGCACGAACAGTCGTCCACCTGGCCCGGTGCCGAACCGGAGGTCCGCGCGTGTCGCCTGCTCCCGACCCTGCTCAACGGTCTTTTCCTGGATGAGCTGAAGGAAGGTCTTGGAGTCTCCACCGTCGCGCAGGAGCACCCGGCGGATCGGGCTCTGTCCGCCCTCCGGGACGTCGTCCGCGGAGACGTAGAAGATTTCACCGCTGGGGAAATCGCCGAACAGGAGCTGGTTCTGGAGCTGTGGGATCGAGCTGTCGCGGTAGGCGACAACCCCGGTAATGGCGGACGAGCGCTGTAGAAGCGGGTCGAGCTGACCGTACTCGGCGGTTGGAAACGTGATCCCCGCCTCGGCACGGGGGGCTTCGAGGCCTACTTCCTGGCGGCTGATGAACCGGTAGCTGCCCTCCCACGTGTTCCACCCCAGGTCTGCACCCAGCGTCACGGGGCTCAGGTACTCGATGATGTTCTGGCCGATGTCCGCGACATACATGTTGCCGTTCGCCATGTCCCACCCGAAGCGCTGCGGGTTGCGCACCCCGGAAGCGTAGATCTCGGCGAGGGCCCCCTCTGTCGAACCGTCCGCATATGGGTTGTCGGCCGGGATTCCGTAGCGGCCGTTGCTGCTGTTCGAACCCAAGGGTTGGATGCGGAAGATCTTCCCGAACGCCGAGCCCAGGTTCTGAGCGAGGTCCATCGGATCGCCCCCACTGCCACCGTCGGCGACGCCCACATAGAGCGTTCCGAAGTCCAGGTCACCGGGAGACGACGTCGGGTTGAAGCCGATCTGGCCGCCATTGTGATTGCTGAACGGCTGCTCCAGGCGAAGGAGCTGCCGGGGCGGACCACCGTCGTAGGTGAGCGACGTCGCGTCCGATGCGGTCCATTCCAGGAGCACGGTATCGTGCGAGTCCTGGCCTCCACCGGGGACGAAGTCCGGTTCTGGATCCGTGTCCTCGTTGTCGGTCCATGTGTACAGCTTGCCGTAGCCCGCGGTACCCGACGTGCTGAACTGCGGATGCAACGCGAAGCTCTGCATCCCGCGTTCTCTGCCCGAAGAGTTCACGCGGACGCCCCACCTCGGGTCGTCGATGTTCAGGTACAGGGTCACATCGCCGTCGTAGCTGACCGAGTAGACGGGGCCTCGCATGTCGTTCACGAAGAGCCGGCCCGAGCCCGGTTCGTCGACGAGGATCGTCGGTCTAGGAGGGCCCCCCTCGACGTCCGGTAGCGTCGCAAACTCCTCGAATCCGACGACGATGACGTCGCTCGATGTCTCGATGGGGTCCGGGAACGGATCGTTGGACCTCTGCGCCATCACGGGAGAGGCGACTAGTAGGGCTGCGACCGCGAACCGATTCAGGGACATACACCGACTCCTATGTGTATCTGTGGCGCCTCGAACATCACTCCTCGCATCATCGACCCGATCCTCGTCGTACCGCCTCAGCGACGGAGTCCCATTCGTAGGCGTGCTGAATGCGACGGCTCAGCTCATCGGCGAGCGCACCACCTTGGTCTGCATTGGTCATGATCGCCAGACCGTATCCCTTCACTTTGTGCGCGAGCAGCGTGGCGCGGAAGCCCCAATTACTGCCACCATGACTGAAGTACCAGCCTTCTCCGATGCGCAAGACGGCGAAGCCCACCGCAAAAGGTCCAACGCCCACGGGAGACAACATCTCATGGACGGTCGCGCGATCAAGGACCCGGTTCGACTCGCCGACGGACGACTTCTGCACCTCGATCGCGAAGCGGGCCAGGTCGGCCGGAGTGGTCCACAGGCCCGCAGCCGCCATCTCCGGATACACGTGCCATTTCGCCCCGCGCGAGCGGCCCTCTCGGTCGTGCGCGCGAGCGGCGTTCCGATCCCGACGCGGGTCGATTGGCTGCTGGTACGATGAGTTGACCATGCCGATCGGGTCGAGCACGTCGTCACGCATGATGTCGGCGAAAGGGCGGCCCCGAGCATCGGAGAGCGCCTGCTGCATGACCGTCACGCCGCCTCCTGAATACTCGAAGAACGTCATCGGAGGTCGCTCCATGAACACCGGCCCCACGTTGGAGAGGTCGTGGCCCTCCAAGACCTGAACCGGGGTCGGGATCGGGGCGGACGGATCGTAGCCGGGAAAGCCGAAGCCGTCACCGAGCCCAGACGTGTGACTGGTCAGCGTGCGCGGTGTGACCGGCCGGTCTGCGGTCAACTCTCCTCCGTCGAGCGTCCAGGACCGGAGTATGTCGTTGATGTCGTCGTCGAGCGTGAACAGCCCATCCTGGACCGCTTTTAGCGTGGCCATGGCAGCGACGGGCTTACTGATCGAGGCTGCCTGGAACATCGTCTCGGTATCTACCGCCGCCCCGGTCTCCACGTCGGCTATGCCGTAGCCCCTGGACCAGTGAATCTGGAAGTCCCGGATCACCGCGACGCTCACGCCGGGAACGCCGAGTCTGCTCATGAGCTCGTCCAGGGTCAGGTCCCCGAGGCCGGACTCGCCAGGCTCTGACTGCCGGCCCTCGACCGCCCGGATGAAGTCCTCTGGCGTGCGTTCCTGTGCTGCCGCCGGCGTCGCAGCTGTGATGCCCAGAATGCCAAGGGCCCCGACCAACAACATCCTCATTGGAACCAATCTCCGCATGGAATGGATCATGGCGACCTGTAGGTCGCGACTCACGGTGGGCGGGTCCTGAGGCCCCGACAAGGGTTTGATATTCCTTACTCGCCGATGTGCACGACGCAGCGGCGTCTCGACCCCCCCCGCCGGTGCTCCCAGAGGTAGATCCCTTGCCAAGTGCCGAGCGCGAGTCGGCCGCGCACGATCGGAATCGACAGCGTGGTGGATGTCAGCGCGGCCCGGATGTGGGACGGCATGTCGTCCGGACCCTCGTGCACGTGCGTGAAGTGAGGGTCGTTCTCGGGGACGGTGCGTTCGAGCCAATCCTCGAGGTCTCGCCGGGCGGACGGGTCGGCGTTCTCCTGAATGGTGAGGCTCGCCGAGGTGTGCTGGATCATGAGCGTGCAGAGGCCTTCAGTGGCTCCACTTCGCGTCACGACACCCTGGACCTCCGCGGTGATCTCGTGCAGACCCTTCCCGGTGGTCGGGACCTCGAGGTGGTCGATCACCTGGGTATGCGACCCGCTAGCCGCTAGCGCCCGCCTTCGCGTCGCTCTTGGTAGCGTGCACCACTCAGGACGTTGCCGAGCGAGTAGTTGGCCTCGTGGCAGGCGTACTCGTAGACCTGCCCCTCGAGCTTCGTGAACGGGATCTCGCCGCCCCACACGCCCGTGTAGATGACCGGGTCGTCGATCGAGAACTCGTACAGGATGGTCTCGTCGCCCACACGCGTGAACCGTTCGGTGATCTTCCTCTCCTTCGACGGAGGCGCTCCCTGGAACCAGTGATCGGGATTGAAGTTGGTCGTCTCGACCACGAGTGTGTTCCCCTCCCAATGGCCCCACGAATCGCCGAACCAGGGGTACAATCCATCGGGTAGCAGCTTCGGCTCTCCGAGGCGGATGATCCTGAGGTCGTGCACCATCTCGATGTTGATCATCACGTAGTCGGCGTTCTGCACGATGGTGTAGTTGTTGTTGTACCAGTAGTTGGGCAGCATCGGCGGGCCGGCGCTCGACCCGAATGAGACGAGGCAGCGCTCGGCCAGCGGACGAAGCTCAGGATGGTCGAATGGCCCGAAGTCCGCCCGGGACGCGTTGAACGCCTCGATCCTGCGCCCGGCCTCGTCCGTCCGGTCCGGGACGCGGCCATCTGCCGGGTACGTGACGAGCGAGCTACGTGGCTCGCCATCGATGTATGCGACGGTCTCACCGGGTTGCCGGTAGACCTCGTTGTAACACGAGGTCGGGCCGTCGATGCAAATCGGGTTCGTGCCCCCTGCCGGAGGCGGGGGACGGTTCGGGTCGCTCGGCGCGGCGCGCTCAGCGACCTCCTCGGCTTGGCCCGACTCAATCGCCAGTACCTGCTCGGCGGTAAGGATGGGTCCCTGGCCCCCACGGCGCTGGAAAGGCGTCAGCGTGGCGTTGGTCCAATCGCCCTGGAGGTTGGGGTCGCCCCACGCCGTCCTGGGCATCTGCCATCCGCTGGTCGACTGCGCGGACAGGGCGAGAGGTCCGGTCAGCGCGGCCACAGCGAGTATGGCGCCTAACGTGATCGCCCTTCGTGCGAGAGCAGACGAGATCGAGACGTTCATCGTCATGATTGATCCTCAGAGGCCCGCGGCTCTGCGACCACCGCCTGGCGACAAACTTTGGGGCACCTGAAGCCGCGATGGCCGAGCAAGAGTCGGCGGTGGGCTCCGCAATCAATCTGCGGAGCCTGCACCTATGGCGCGAGGGTGAGCGATCTGCCTACGCCGGCGTAGGCTCTGCGGTCTCGGCGCGCTCCCGGGCGAAACGATCGAGCCTCAGGTTGGGACGCCGCAGGGACGGGATGAACGGCGCAAGGAAGTACGTCCGCAGGATCATCCACCAGAATGAACGCTCGATGAGCACCGGGTTCAGCTTGTGCCGGATCTCCGCGTGCTTGGCCGGCAGCGCGCTCCAGTGCAGCCCGGGGTGCTCGTGATGAACCGTGTGGTATCCGTTGTTGAACAACAGGAAGTTCATTACGGGGCTCAGGACATAACGGGAGTGCTCCCACTCCGACTCCTCATCCGCGCCAATGTGCTGCAGGTAGTTGAGGATCAGAACGGCGAAGAGACCCACCTGCTGAGGGACGACGACATAGAGGAGCGCCTTCCTCCAATCGAGCACGAGCGCACCGACGATCCACACGGCGAGCACCGCGTACTGCGATGCGTAGAACCAGAACATCCCTCTGCGCTTCGCCCAGTGCTGCGTCAGGAAGTCCTTGATCGGCTTCTGCTGCCAGTAGCTCGAGATCGCCGGATACGTCAGAAGCGTGAGCAGGTTGTTACGCTCGCTCACCCGATACGTGATCGTGTAGTCGCCGTCCCGGTTGTTGAGCTTGTGGTGGTTCTTGTTGTGCGTCGGGATCCACACGAAGGTCGGAAACCCGTAGAAGAGCGTGAGCCAGTAGTCCTGTGCGTAGTTCGCCCAGGCATGATTCCACATACGCACGTGATTGTGGTTGTGCGTGATCGTCGTCACGCACACCGCCATCAGGCATGCACCCAGGAACGTGAACCAGTTGAGCTCGGGCAGCCGCCAATTGATCACCAGTAGACTCGTGGTGATCACCATCCAGATCAGGACCTTTATGTCTTGCCGGTATCGCAGCACAGACACCTCGTTTCGTGCGACTCCTGTGAACCGGAAGTATATGCGCGCGTCGCTACGACCGCTTCGATCGGTGGACAGAGCGGGCAGGAGGCGCTGCGACAGTTTGACACCCCAGGCGCTCTGATCCAGAATCGCGGGGTGCCAAGCCCAGCCGCATCGATCTTCCCGGAGACCCCATGAGACGCGTTCTGCTCACTGCGCTCAGCGCCCTGTTTTTGATGCCGTCCGCCGTGTCCGCGACGTGGTCGATCATCGCGATCGATCGCAACACCGGCCGCATGGTGATTTCCTCGGCCACATGTGCCGCCACAGCCCCCAACCAGCTCAAGCTTCTCCAGGCGGTTGTGGTCCCTGGAATCGGAATCGCCGCGGCCCAGGCGGGGGTGGATCGGACCCACGAGAACCAGAAGCTCATTTACCGCGAGCTCCAAGCCGGCACGTTCCCCACGCGTATCATCGAGATGCTCGAGGAGGATCCCAACATCGAGCGGCGTCAGTTCGGCATCATCGACATGCGAGGCCGGACGGCCGGGCGCTCGGGAGCGGGCAACGGAAACTTCTCGAGGGACTTCCAGGGCGAGTCGGACGACGGGATCGTATGGTCGGTCCAGGGCAACATCATCGCCACCGAAGAGGCGCTAGTCGCCGCCGCTCTGATCATGCAACACAGCACGGCCTCGCTCACCGACCGGGTCATGCTGGCGATGGAAGTGGCCGATGCCCGCGGGGGGGACAGCCGCTGCACGTGCGCACGGGAGCCGCTCCCGGAGATGACGCCCTGCAATGGCAAGACGGCGCACGTCTCGTACATCCTCGCGGCCGAGACCGACGCCACGGTCGGCGGGTTCGCGTCCGATCACCCTGAGAACATGGACGCCCCGTACAACACGGGTGACTACTACCTGGACCTCATGGTCGTGCCATCGAACACGCTTCCCACGGAGGACGCGAATCCGGTGCGGACGCTGCGGATGCGGTACGACGCTTGGAAGGCGGAGCGGGAGGCTACGTCCGGCTGACCTCGTGATTAGGGCCGAGCCTGCTCAGCCCGCCTCGACCCAAGCGTCGAGGAACGTCTTGGCGCACTGATCCGCCAGCGTCCACATCAGGTGGAGCTGACGGGTCGGGTAGCTGCCGACCCAGCTGTCGAGCCAGGTGATGACGTGGCGGCCATCCGCGTCCGGCTCGTGGTGCGACACGCGCACCGAAAAGACGATCAAGCCGGTTTCGTACTGCGTATCCACGTGGCACTCGAGGTAGTTCGGCGCCGTGGGATTGAGGAGCGGGCCCGCATCTGCCGCTCGAATCGCGTCCTGAAGACCGATCTGAATGGCCTGCCGGAACTGATCGGCGGTCGCGCCCCCGGCATTCATAGTGATGAGCTCGTCCCAGTTCGTGGTGCCTCGAACCGAGATGTGTGCGACGCCTGCCAGGCGCGCCGGGTCGCTCAGCTCTTGAGCGTGCGCGGCCGGCGCGGAGTTGGCTGCTCCGAGAAGTGCCAGAACCGCGAGAGAGCGAGCCGGGACGGACCTTCGGCGGGGCGACCTGGATCGGAGGCGTCGGTGTGACATGTAGCTTGCTCGATGGTGTCGATACGAATCCGCCCTCCAAGGTACGTGTCGCAGCGGTGAACGTCGCCCCCGGGTCCGGCTGAGAGGCCCTCTCGTCGCTGTTGTCGCGCCGGGTGGCCTCGGACATCTTCGATATGTGGGGCCGTTGCCGGACGTGCTGTCGGCTTCGCAGGCCAGAAGAACCCGATCGACTTACGAACGGAGCCTTGAGGGACACGATGCCGGATAGCATCAGCTGTCAGTCCTGCGGCACGGCCGTATCCGCGAACGATCGGTTCTGTCCCGGTTGTGGTTCGGAGGTGGCAGGTCGCGTGTCCCACCAGCACGATACGGTCGTGGAGTCCGCATCGGCAGACACAATCTGTGGTGGGTGCGGTACTCGATCGGCTCCGCCAGCAGCTTCTGCTCCCACTGCGGACTGTCCCAAGCGGGCGGCGTAACGGTTCCTTCTCAAGGGTCGCTCGACCGCATCACCATGGACCGTCTGGTTGCGGCGACGACAGGCGAGTTCGAGGTCCTCGACCGTATCGGTCACGGAGCCATGGGGTCGGTCTATCTGGCGCGTGACGTCGCGTTGAGTCGGCGTGTCGCGATCAAGGTCATCTCTCCGCAGCTCCTACTCGATGAATCGATGGTCTCACGCTTTCGACTGGAGGCGCAGACAGTAGCGGCACTCCGGCACCCGCACATCGTCAATCTCCACGCGGTGAAGCAGCAGGCGGACCTGCACTACTTCATCATGGACTTCATCGACGGCACCTCGTTGCGGGCCGTATTGAGGGGCACCGGACCTCTCGAGATTCCCGTCGCGCAGGCCTTGCTCTTCCAGGTCGGGAGCGCGCTCAGCTATGCGCACCGACGTGGTCGGGGGGTGATCCACCGCGACGTGAAGCCGGCCAACATCATGGTCGATCGCGAGGGCAATGCGATCGTCATGGACTTCGGGATCTCGAAGGTGGGAGCGGCCAAGAGCGGGCTCACGCAGACCGGTTCGACGATCGGCACGCCCGAGTATATGAGCCCCGAACAGTCCATGGACGAGGAGTTCACGGGTGCCTCGGATCAGTATGCGCTGGGCATCGTCGCGTACGAGATGTTGACCGGCGCCGTGCCCTTCAGTGGCTCGACGTACTCGATCATGATGGCTCATGCGACGACGATGCCCTCGCCGATCAGGGAAGCGCGCCCCGACTGTCCGCCAGACGTCGAGGCTGCAGTCGCTAGAATGCTCTCGAAGTCGGTCGCCGATCGCTTCCCCGATCTGGATGCGGCTGTGACCGCTCTGGGAGGGCAGCCGCTCGGTCACGGCGATGCCACGCGAAAGACGATCATCGCGCTCGTGGACTCCGTGTCGGATGAGCCCGCCGCGTTGGACGAGAGTTCGCCGCTGAGTCCGGTCCCGGACCGGAGGGCCTCCGAGTCGATCAACATCGTCGGCCTGCCGGACACTGTTGAAGTCGGCGATAGCTTCGAGCTGCAAGTCGAGCTGAGGCGCGCGCCCCGGTCGACGATCCCACCAGGCGAGATCGTGTGGGCCACCAGCGACCCCTCCGTGGCGGCTGTACCGGGCGGCTCGGTCACGGCGGTGGGGGGCAGGGGGGGTGTCTTTGACAGCGACGGTGGGCGAGGTCGCCCACACCATCATCGTGACCGTGAACGAGGCGTCTGCGGCGCAAGTCCTGGTCCGGCCGGCATCCGTGGTGATCGAAGCCGGTGGCGCGATCGCGCTCGGGGTCGAGGTCCTCGACCGAAACGGTGAGCCGCTCGAGCGCGAGGTAGTGTGGACGAGTGAGAATGAGTCGGGCGCGACCGTCACCGAGGCGGGGCTCGTGACGGCGGTTTCTCCCGGCACGATCGAAATCACCGCTCAGGTGGATGGAGTGTCGGGTAGCGCGCAGGTCGAGGTGGAACAGGCCGCTGTACGTGAGGTCGCTGTCTTGGCAGTGCCCGAGCATGCCGGCGCCGGTGACGAGCTCAACCGGGAGGTCGCCTCCGTCGCCTCCGCACCCGAGGGTGCGGTTGAGGAGCCCGACGCTCCGGCCACCGTCGGGGCGTCGCGAAACCGAGTGATGATGGCGATCGGCGTGGCGATCGTGCTTGCCATCGGAGTGTCCCAGTTCGGCGGCGGGGCGTCCGACGGGGTTGCACCGAGCGACAACTCGGCAGGCGCGCCGGCACAGGCAACGCCCGATCTCGGGTCGGTCGACGACGCGTCGGTTCCCGCCGGATCGCCGGGTCAGGGCGCCGCAGCAGTTGAGCAGGAGCAGGCTGTGAATGCCCGGGGCGCGGGAGCGGCTCCTGCCCAGTCGGACGTAGGCATGCCGGCGACTGAGGAAGTCGAGGAGGCTGCCGAGCCAGCCCCTGCACCGACATCGATTCGCATCTCGATCGCGAACGCCGTGCTCGAGCCCGGTGAGTCGGCCCCGATATCGGCTACGGTACTCGATGCCGACGGTGCGGAGATCGACGCGCCAAGCATAGTGTGGACCTCTGGCGACGCGGGGGTGGCCTCGGTCCAAGGCGCCCAGCTCGTGGCCAATGGCCCGGGCACGACCACCATCACCGGGTCGACAGCAGGTATCGACGGGCGTGTCTTCGTCACGGTTGAAGCACCGGTGATCGAGCCGCCGACGCGTGACGAGGTGCTCGCGGCGGTCCGACCCTTTATCACCAGTCTCCAGCGGTCAGACGCCAACGCGGTTTCGAGGCTGCTGGGACGTGGTGGACGTGGTGGGCGCGGCGGTCGCGGTCAGGAGGTCATCCAGCGGATGCAGGAGCTGAACTTCCAGGCACAGCTGACACGATTGGGTGAGCCGACGATGACCGACAGCGGGGCCACGGTGGAATTCGACGTCGGGCTGTCGTGGAGAAGCGCCCGCGGTGCGCAGAGTGAGCGCAACATGCCGTTCCGAGCGCAGATCGTACCCGACGGTGACGGGTGGCGCCTCGCCGGGGTGGCGCGGATCGCCGGCTAAGCCGGATCCTCCGACGCGGTAGCGAAGCCGATATCGACGGTCCCCTCGACACCGAGCGGATCGCCCAGTCGGATGAAACCGGACCCGTTCAAGAGGATCTCATCCCGGTGGACGGCCATTTCATCTCCCTGAACCTGACGCACATAGGTGCCGTTCGTGCTGTGATCCGCGAGGTAGAATCGGCCCCCACGAGACGTGATGTTCGCGTGCCTCCTGGATGCCGAGGTTTCTGGTACGACCATCGTGTTCTCGTCACCCCGCCCCAGTGTCACCGTCTCCATATCGTCGCTGATGGTCCTCACGACCTGGGCCCCCAGCGACAGCTCCAGGGAAGAGCTCGCCCGCTCGACGAACTTTGGCGCCAGGCTCGTCATCTGAGACGTCTCCCCGCGCCACAGAATCTCACAGAGGTCGATGCTCTCGCCACGGCCCTTCAGAACGTGCTTGCCGAGGCTGCGTGTGGACCTCCGTCAGGTGCGCCTCGTGTAGGGTGGGGCTCGTCGTGAGGATCTGACCGGCCGCTGCCTTGGCGACTAGTAGCCAGTCGTCGACCCCGGAGCCGCTCGAATGACCGACGAAGCCGAAGCAACCGCAGAGTCCTCGGCACGGACCCAGCCTGAGTCACTACGCCTAAAAGCGCTGTCGGCGGGACTGACGGTCAACGATTTGACCGAGAGCACTCGCTGGTACTGCGACGTCGTCGGATTCCACAAGCAGGAGGAGTTCGAGCACGAAGGGCAGGTACTTGGCGTCGCCCTCGTCGCCGGAGCCCATGGCCTATTCTTGTCACAAGACGACGGGGCCAAGGGCACAGATAGGGTGAAGAGCACCGCGATTCGCATTTTCCTGACGACATCCCAGGACATCGACAAGGTGGTCGCGGCGATCAAAGAGCGAGGCGGCACGCTCGCCTCGGAGCCCGAAGACATGCTGTGGGGAGGGCGCGCTTTCAATTTGGTGGACCCGGACGGCTTCCTGCTGACGATTACGACGTAGCGGGCTCTGAACGACCACCGACGGTTCCGGAGGTGCGATCGCTTTCCAAGCGCCCGAAGCGCCCCTAGTATCGCGAACGCCCTGTCCGGTTAGACGCCCCGTCACGCCGGCCCTGTGGCCGAGAAGTCGATTTTGAGGAGCACACGGATGAGGCAGTCATCTTCGCGCGCAGTCGTTCTCAGCGCGTTTGCGGCCCTCGCGCTGTCAGCGTGCGGCGGCGCCGTGAGGTCGTCGGCTGAGTTTCGGGAGCTGGCGGCGCTCAACCGGCAGCCGCACAGCCCGGCAGACGTGCGTTTCATGACGATGATGGTCCCGCATCACGCCCAGGCCGTGCTCTTCGCAGGATGGGCGGAGTCGCATGGGGCGAGCAGAGCCATCGCCGTCTTCTGCGCGCGGATGGTCGTCGCTCAGCAGGATGAGATCGTCACCATGCGCGACTGGCTGCAGGAACGGGATGAGGAGGCTCCACCCGCGGAATACATGCGCATGCGCATGGCCGGGGACCCGGTTCACGACATGCCCGGAATGCTATCCGAAGCGGAGCTGACCGAACTCGACAACGCACGGGGGGCCGACTTCGATCGGCTCTTCCTGACCTATATGATCCCTCACCACCAGGGCGCTCTCTCGATGGTCGGTGAGTTGTTCGACTCCCCGAGGGGCGCGCAGAACGACTTCGTCTTCAAGTTGGCATCGGATATCCATGCCGATCAGGAGATCGAGATCGAACGCATGCAGGTGCTGCTGGCCGGAAATCGCCCTCTGGCCCCGCGGCCTTGATCAATCGCTAACCGCTTTTCACCAACCTTCACCGGCAACTGATATGAATCCCACACCCATTGGGCGGCTACCAGGCACGCGCTGGACGGCGCTGCTCGCTGCCTTCGCGGCAGTAACGGTCTTCGCGGCGGCATGCGCGACGACGTCGGCGCCGTCACCGGGCGCGATGGTATCCGCGCTCACCGACGAGCCTCTCACGCCTCCGTCCCCGGATCCGCGCGTCGGTCTCGCTGCGGGCCTCACGGATGCCGCTGAAGCGGCCTGGAACATGCGGCTGGTTTCAAACTCACAGCCCCCGGACGAGTTCGTCGGCGTGACGAACTCGGATCTGGCCTTTGTCGGCGACTACGCCATCCAAGGCAATTACAACGGCTATGTGATCTGGGACATTTCAAACCCGCAGGACCCATCGCTGGAGACCACGTACCTGTGTCCCGCTTCGCAGAGCGATGTGTCGGTCTACCAGAACCTGCTCTTCGTCTCGGGCGAGGGACTGGGCGGACGGGTCGACTGCGGGACCGGGGGCGTTCCGGATACGGTCAGCTTCGACCGGCTCCGCGGCATTCGCATTTTCGACGCCACGGACATCTCCAACCCGCAGTACATCGCCAACGTGCAGACGTGCCGCGGCTCGCACACGCACACAGTCGTGAGCGATCCGAACGACTCGGAAAACGTGTACATCTACGTGTCCGGCTCGTCGCGGATCCGGTCCCCGAATGAGCTGGAAGGCTGCTCGGGCGGCACGCTCGAGGATGACCCGAACACGGCTCTCTTCCGCATCGAAGTCATCCAGGTGCCGCTGGCGAACCCGCAGGACGCGCACATCGTCAGCTCACCTCGCATTTTCAACGATCTCGAAGCAGCGCCTCGGCATGCCGAGCCGGCACCGCCTCCGGGGGCGGGTCGTGGGCGAGCGGGTGGAAGGGGTGGACGCGGTGGAGGCCGAGGTGGTCCACCACGCGTACGCACCGGTCCGACGCAGTGCCATGATATCACGGTCTATCCGGCGGTCGGCTACGCGGGTGGTGCTTGTGGAGGATACGGCTTGTTGCTCGACATCAGTGACGTGGCCAACCCCACGCGTCTGTATGCCGCGGCGGATTCGAACTTCTCTTTCTGGCACTCGGCGACGTTCAGCAACGACGGTACCAAGGTCCTGTTCACGGACGAGTGGGGTGGCGGTGGCCAACCTCGCTGCCGGGCGACCGACAAGTATGAGTGGGGCGCCGATGCGCTCTTCACCATCGACGACGGTGAGCTGAACTTCCACAGCTACTTCAAGATGCCGGCGGCGCAGACCGAATTCGAGAACTGCGTGGCGCACAACGGTTCCCTGATTCCGATCCCGGGCCGCGACATCATGGTTCAGGCGTGGTATCAGGGCGGCGTCGACATCTTCGACTGGACCGATCCCGCGAACCCGTACGAGATCGCCTTCCACGATCGCGGGCCCACTGACGGCACGCGTCGCGCCGGTGGCGGCTCGTGGTCCATCTACTGGTACAACGGCTTCATGTACAGCTCCGAGATCGCTCGCGGATTCGACGTGTTCGAGCTGACGCCGAGTGGTCACATCTCTCAGAACGAGATCGACGCGGCGAAGACCGTCAGCTACGACTTCTTCAACGCTCAGGAGCAGCCGCAGTTCGTGTGGCCTCCGAGCTTCGCGCTGGTGAGGTCCTACGTGGACCAACTCGAGCGTTCGAGTGGCCTGTCGACGGATCGCATCTTCGAAGTCCGGACCGACTTGGCGCAGGCAGAGGGGATGTCGAGTGGGGACCGCAGCGGCGCCCTGGGCAGCTTGGCGAGGGAGCTGGCCGGGCCGATGCAAAGCTCCAGTGACGCGGGCAAGGTCCGCATGCTGGTCGCGGCGCTGAGGGAGTTGTCTGCAGTGCAGTAGGCCTAGCACACGACAGGACTCATGTGCCCCGGCGGCTTCACGGTCGTCGGGGCACGTGTCGTTCGAGTCTCCCGCGAGGCCTATTTGCGCGCATTGTGGAAGCTCCCGCCAGCCACTGGGGCACGACGGTTGGCCAACCCTTCCGTGGCCGCGCGCATCCATTACGATATCGCGACGAAACTACGGCTGTAATCCAGTCTCAGCGTTCACGATTCCACCGACCCCCACATGACCGAGACCAAGAGCCTCGACATCGAGGTTATTCAGCAGAAAATCCAGCAGGAAAGCGCTTTTGTGGACCGCCTGTTGGCGGAAGTCGGGAAAGTGATCATCGGGCAGGAGACGATGGTCGAACGCCTCCTCATTGGGCTGTTGGCAGATGGTCACGTGCTCATGGAGGGTGTGCCGGGGTTGGCCAAGACCCTCACGGTGAGAACGCTCGCCCGGGCGATCGACACCAAGTTCAGGCGCCTGCAGTTCACGCCCGATCTTCTGCCCGCTGATCTGATCGGAACGCTGATCTACGACCCCAAGGATCAGGAGTTCAAGACCAAGAAGGGCCCCATCTTCGCGAACATCATTCTCGCGGACGAGATCAATCGATCTCCCGCCAAGGTGCAGTCGGCCCTGTTGGAGGCGATGGAGGAGCACACGGTCACCATCGGAGAGCACACCTACCCGCTGCCCGACCCCTTCCTGGTACTCGCCACGCAGAACCCGATCGATCAAGAGGGCACATACCCGCTGCCCGAGGCCCAGGTCGACCGTTTCATGCTCAAGCTGTCCGTGGACTATCCCACGGGTGACGAAGAGCTCCAGATCATGCGCCGCATGTCGAGTGGCGCTGCGATCGAGGTGAACCCGGTCGTTACGCCCGAAGAGATCATTCGGGCCCGCAGGGCGGCCGAGCTGATCTACATGGATCAACAGGTCGAGCGGTACATCGTCGACCTCGTCCTGGCCACGCGCGACCCGGCCGCGTATGGACTCGACGACCTGTCCGAGCTGATCTCGTACGGGGCCTCACCCAGGGCCACGATCTGCCTCGCCAAGGCTTCGAGGGCACACGCGTTCCTTCAGCGTCGCGGCTTCGTGACGCCCGACGACGTCCGCGCGATCGGCATGGACGTGCTGCGGCATCGCGTTCTCGTGACGTATGAGGCCGAGGCCGAAGAGGTCGAGCCGGAGGACATCGTGCGGCGCATCCTGGACAGCGTAGAAGTACCGTAGAGCGATGATCCCACGCGAGATCCTCAAGCAGGTACGTCGGATCGAGATCTCCACCCGAGGTCTCGTGAACGATGTGTTTTCGGGGGAATACCACTCTGTGTTCAAGGGCCGGGGGATGAATTTCGCCGAGGTCCGTGAGTACCAATACGGCGACGACATTCGCAGCATCGACTGGAACGTCACCGCGAGGACAGGCTCCCCGTTCGTCAAAGTGTTCGAGGAGGAGCGCGAGCTCACCGTCATGCTGCTCGTCGACGTGAGCGCCTCGGGCGACTTCGGTACGCGGGGGCGGCTCAAGGGAGAGGTCGCGGTCGAGATATGCGCGCTGCTGGCCTTCAGCGCGATCAAGAACAACGACAAGGTCGGGCTCATCATCTTCTCGGAAGGAGTCGAGAAGTTCGTGCCTCCCCGGAAGGGCCGCAGGCACGTGCTGCGGGTGCTCCGAGAGCTTCTGTACCACGAGCCCGAGGGTCGCGGCACCGATATCACGGCGGCGCTCGAGTACCTCACGCACGTCCAGCGGAAACGCGCCGTGACGTTCCTCGTTTCCGACTTCAGGGACGAGGGATTCGACAAGGCGTTGGCCGTTGCGGGCCGGCGGCACGACCTGATCGCGGTGCGCATTGGCGATGTCAGGGAGCACGAGCTGCCGGCGCTCGGCCTCCTCGATCTGGAGGATCCGGAAACCGGCGAGCGCGTGGTCGTGAACTCGTCGAACCCCGGTTTTCGCCGGGCCTTTCAAGAGGTCGGCGTGAAGAGGCGCGAGGAGCTCGATGCGGTGTTACGCCGGAGCAAGGTCGACGTCATCGACATCGAGACGGGGCAGCCCTATGTGAAACCGCTGATGCGTTTCTTTCAGGACCGCCTGCGGAGGCGCCGGTGATGCGCGCGGCTCTGGTCCTCGCCCTGGTTTGCGCGGCTCCCGTATCCGGACAGGCGCGGATTCAGACCGAGCTCGACACGACGCTGGTCACGGTCGGCGACCGACTCATGCTGACGGTGTCGATCGACCATTCGCCTGAAGCTTCGGTATCGTGGCCCGACTCGCTTGATATGAGCCCCTTCGAAGTACTGGAGGCACGGGTGCTCCCGGTCGAGACGTCCGCGGGCGGGGCGCGCTCGACGGCGATCATCACCATGACCGTCTTCGAGTTGGGCGAGCTCGAGCTTCCCAGTCTAGAGGTGATCGTGAGCGGCCCGGGAGGTGCGACCGAGGTCCTCAGGACGGACCGGTACGGGGTCGAGGTCGTCACCGTCGGCGCCGACGAGGGGGGCGACATCCGCGAGATCCGCGGGCCTCTTTGGATTCCTGTCAGCGTGGTCAGAATCGCGCTATGGGGCCTGTTGCTCCTGCTGCTTCTCGGCCTCGCCATCGTCGCCTACCGTCGCATGCGCAGGCCGGAGCCGGAGGTCGACATCCGTCGCGCGGCTGCGCCCTTGCGCCCGGCCCACGAGGTCGCGCTTGAGGCGCTGGCCACGCTGGAAGCGTCGCCAACGCTAGAGCGGGGCCAGATCAAGGAGTACCACATCGAAGTCTCCGACATCGTGCGCAGGTACGTCGAGGAGCGCTTCCATGTGGAAGCGCTGGAGATGACGACCCGAGAGGTGCTCGCGGGGCTCGCACAGGCCGACGTGGATCCCAGGTTCCGCGAGGGCCTCCGGCGTTTCCTCGACCAGTGCGATCTGGTGAAGTTCGCTAAGGTGCGACCCGACGCGGCCGCCTCGCTGCGGGTCCTCACGCTCGGTCGTGAGCTGGTCGTCTCGACCATGCCTTCGGCTGGGATCGAGGACGAGCCCCCACTGGCCGAGGCGTCCTGATGTTCAGGTTCGAGGATCCCTGGGTCCTGGGCCTCCTGCTTCTGCTCCCCCTCGCCTACGTGGTCCGCCACCGCATCGAGAAGACCCGCACGGGCACGCTCCGCTATTCGGCGGTGGACTCGGTCCTCGCGGCCGGCGTCGGCAGAAGCCGATGGCTGAATCGGGTGCCTGGCCTATTGAGGACATTGGCGCTCGCGGCGCTGATCTTCGCGCTCGCGCGTCCACAGACGGGCATCACCTCCGAGACCATCCTCACAGAGGGCATAGACATCGTTCTCGTGATAGACATTTCGAGTTCGATGCTCGCCGAGGACCTGCAGCCGAACCGCATGGAGGCGGCGAAGGAAGTGGCGGCGAACTTCGTCGCGGGCCGGCGGCACGACCGCATCGGACTCGTGGCGTTCGCGGGAGAGGCGTTCACGCAGGCGCCGCTCACTCTCGACTACAGCGTGGTGATGACGCTGCTGGCTGAGCTCGACATCGGGATGATCGAGGACGGCACCGCCGTGGGTATGGGCCTAGCGACCGCCGTGAAGCGTCTTCAGGCATCGGACGCCGATTCCAAGGTCGTCATCCTGCTCACGGACGGGAGCAGCAACCGAGGCGAAATCGGTCCGATCACCGCGGCCCAACTTGCACGGGCGCTCGGGGTCCGGGTCTATACGATCGGAGCCGGCTCCAGGGGGACGGCGCGAGTGCCGATAAACGATCCGCTGCGTGGACAGGTGTACGCGAACATGCGGGTCGATATCGATGAAGAGACACTGCGTGAGGTCGCGGCCCTGACAGGGGGTCGGTACTTCCGCGCGATGGATCGAGAGGGCCTGGGCGAGATCTACGCCGAGATCGACGAGCTCGAGAGAACCGAAATCGAAGTCGAGAACTTCACGCAGTTCGCGGAGAGATTCCCGCTGGTTCTGGCGTTCGGGCTGATGCTGATCATGATGGAGTTAGGGCTGTCGCAGACCGTGATGAGGAAGCTGCCCTGATGTTCAGATTCGCTGACTCCACGTGGCTCATGACGCTGCTGTTGGTTCCGGGCTTGGTCGGGTTGATCGTGTTCGCGGCTCGCCGTCG